>TARA_R110000850_G_scaffold151735_3_pt1 | contig 20535 bp, 16 predicted proteins | sample TARA_R110000850 | Tara Oceans TARA_R110000850 (sample SAMEA4397586) | marine metagenome | biome: Polar Biome; feature: [SRF] surface water layer (ENVO:00010504); material: water (ENVO:00002006), including particulate matter (ENVO:01000060) such as... | depth 5 m | reverse complement strand
GAGCCAGCGGCCGACGGCGCCCGCCATGTCCACGCTGCGCATCCGGCGCGCGACGATCGCGGGTTTCAGGAAGTTGGTTTTCAGGAACGTGGCGAGGTTGTCGCCGAGCCGGTCCTTGTTCTTGGGGATGATCGCCGTGTGCGGGATCGGCAGGCCGAGCGGGTGGCGGAACAGCGCCGTCACCGCGAACCAGTCCGCAAGCCCGCCGACCATCGCCGCCTCGGCGAAGGACTCGACGTAGGGTGCCCACACGTATGTTTCGCCGAGCAGGCGCGCCGCCACGAACACCGCCGCCATCAGCAGCAGCATCCCCGTCGCGACGACCTTCATGTGCCGCGCCGGGTCGGCGTTCACCCAGGTGCGCGCTGAACCGATCGCCCCGTCCTACTCGGCCGGGGCTGCGGGCGCCGTTGCCGGCTTGCCCGGATGGTCGTGCGTCAAGAGCTTGCCGAACTTCGCGCCGAGCCAGCGCTCGAAGTCATCGGCAAGGCTGAAGCCCGCGGGAACGATGACCAGCGTCAGCAGCGTCGACAGGATGAGCCCGCCAATCACCGTGATGCCCATCGGAGAGCGCCATGCGCCGTCGCCCGTCAGCGAAAGCGCTGTGGGCAACATGCCCGCGGCCATCGCCACCGTGGTCATCACGATCGGCTGTGCGCGCTTGTGGCCTGCGTCGATGATGGCCGTCACCTTGTCCACACCTTTGTTCATCTCCTCGATCGCGAAATCGACGAGCAGAATGGAGTTTTTCGCAACAATGCCGAGCAACATCAAGAGGCCGATCAGCACGGGCATCGAGATCACCTGCCCCGTGAGATGCAGCGCCACGGCACCGCCGAGCGGCGCGAGCAGCAGCGAGCCCATGTTCACGAAGGGCGGCATGATGCGCTTGTAGAGCAGCACGAGCACCGCGAACACGAGCAGGATGCCCGAAACCACCGCGATCGTGAACTGCGTGACCAGCTCGGCCTGCATCTTCGATTCGCCGAACTCGACGCGCTCGACGCCCGCAGGAAGGTTGCGAAGTGTCGGCAGGCCAAGCGCCACTTTCAAGCCTTCGCCCTTCACAAAGCCCTCGGCAAGGTCGGCGCCGACGACGATACGGTCGCGCTGGTTGTAGCGGCGAAGGATGGACGGGCCTGCCCCAAAGCCGATGTCGGCGACGACCTTCAGCGGCACGGATCCGCCGCTCGACGTCGGCACGGGCAGGTTTTCGATCGTCGTGATGTTCTTGCGCGACTCCGTCGGCAGGGCGACCCGGATCGGAATCTGCCGGTCCGACAGCGAGAACTTCGCCACGTTCTGGTCGATGTCGCCGATGGTAGCGATGCGGATCGTCTCGCTGAGGTCCGCCGTGGTGATGCCGAGTTCGGCGGCAAGATCGAAGTGCGGCGAGATGACGATTTCCGGGCGCTGCAGATCGCCTTCGACGCGCGGCGCGGTGAACATCTTCTGCGCGCGCATTTCCTCGACAATCTTCACCGCGGTATCATGCAGCAGCTCGCTGTCGTCACCGGCGATCATCACCGTCACGTCGCGCCCGCCGCTCCAGCCGTCCATCGACTGGAATGTGATCCGGGCATCCGGGATCTTCTGAAGCTCGGGCGCCAGCTGCTTCTGATACTCGATGCTCGTGCGCTTCCGCTCGTCGCGAAGCTGCGTGTAGATCATCGCTTCGCCGGGCTTTTCGATATCGATGTAGCTGAGCTGCGTTTCCGGCTCCTTCAGAAGCACTGCGTTCGCGCGCTCAGCGACGGTACGCGTCTGTTCGAGCGTCGTGCCCGGCACCATCTCGATCTTCAGCTGGGTCGAATCCTGGTCGGATTCAGGCTGGAAGGTGAATGGCAGCGTCGAGAACGACACGACCGTGAGCACCAGCGCGAGCGCGCCGATCCCCATCACCCAGACACGGTGATCGGCAAGGCGCCAGAAGTGGCGCTTCCAATCCTGCCGCGCCCGCGCCTTCTCGGCCTTCCGCGTATCGAGCGACCAGTGCAGCAGCGCGAGATAGCGGTCCATCATCGGGCCGTCGCCGTGGTTCTGCTCGCCTTGCGCCTTCAGGAAATAGGCAGCGATGAGTGGTGTAATCATACGCGCGACGGCAAGACTCATCAGCACGGCGACCACGACGGTGAGCCCGAACTGCTTGAAGAACTGGCCGGTAACGCCGCCCATCAGGCCAACGGGCAGGAACACCGCAGCGATTGCGGACGTCGTCGCCACGACGGCGAGACCGATTTCGTCGGCCGCATCCATAGAGGCCTGATAGGCCGTCTTCCCCATGCGCATGTGGCGCACGATGTTCTCGATCTCCACGATCGCGTCGTCGACGAGCACGCCGGCGACAAGGCTGAGCGCGAGCAGCGACAGGCTGTTCAGCGTGAAGCCCATCAGGTCCATGAACCAGAACGCCGGGATCGCCGACAGCGGAATGGCGGTCGCCGAAATCAGCATGGCGCGCCAGTCGCGCAGGAACAGGAACACCACGATCACGGCCAGCACGGCGCCTTCCAGCAGCGCCGCCATCGAGGCTTCATATTGCTGTTCGGTGTACTTCACCGTGGTGAACATCGGCGTGATCTTCACCTTGGGATATTCTTTGGCGAGCTGGTCCAAGACCTTGAGCGCATCGTTATAGACGGTAACGTCGGACGAGCCCTTGGCCTTCGCCAGGCGGATACTCACGACCTGCCGCCCGTCGATCAGACCGAGGCCGCGCTGCTCGCCGTAGGAATCGCGCACGTTCGCGACATCGGAAAGCCTCAGCGTGCGCCCGCCGAAGCTGAGCTGCGTCGCGCCAAGCGCAGTAGCGTCGGCCGCATTGCCGAGCACGCGCACGGACTGTTCAGCGCCCGCGATCTCGGCGCGACCGCCCGTTGCGTTGAGGTTGAGCTGACGGAGCTGCTGGTTGACCTGCGCGGCGGTGATGCCCTGCGCCTGCAGCTTCATCGGATCGAGCTCGACGCGCATTTCGCGCGAAACGCCGCCGCCACGGCTCGACACCGCCATGCCGGGCACCGATAGCAGCCGCTTCGAAGCGACGTTATCGACGAACCACGACAACTCCTCGAGCGTCATGTCGACCGACTGCACGGTCCAGTAGGCGAGCACGCCATCGATATCCTCGCGCACCACCTGCGGTTCGAGAATACCTTGCGGCAGGTCGCCGCGAACCTTCTGCACCGCGTCACGCACGTCGTTTACAGCGCGGTCGATCGGCGTACCGATGTCGAACTGCACCATCGTCGTCGATGTGCCCTCGGTCACCCACGACGTGATCTCGTCCACGCCGCTCACGTTCCGTACCGAGGCTTCGACGATCTGCGTGATCTGCGTCTTCATTTCCGAAGGCGCAGCGCCCGGCTGGGTAATGATCACCTGCGCGATCGGGAAACTCACGTCCGGGTTGTTGTTGATGTCCATGCGAATGAAGCTGACGATGCCCGCCAGCGTCAGCGCCACGAACAGCACGATCGGCGGAACCGGGTTCCGGATCGACCAGGACGAGATATTCCGCATCGTTTCTTTTCCTGTCGGCGGTGACGTGTTTCGCGTCGCTTATTTCTGCGGCGTGTTCAGAACCGGGCGGACCTTTTCGCCCGGATTGAGGAAGGCGCCGGCCGACTGCACGACCTGCTCCTGGCCCGAGAGACCGCTCGAAATCCCGACGCCGCTCGAAGAGACCGCGCCGACCTCGACGTTGCGGCGCTCGACTGTGCCGTCCTTCGCCACAACGTAGACATAGCTGCTGTCGGCATCGCCCATCACAGCGGATTCGGGCAGCAGCGGCCGGTTAGCCTTGCCCACCTCGATCTTGCCCGACGCAAAGCCGCCGGGGCGCAGCGCGGGATCAGCCGGAAGCGCGATGCGAACGAGGCCCTGGCGCGTCTGCGGGTTGATCACCGGCTCAACCATCCAGACCTGGCCCGCGTAGACGGTCTGGGAGCCGATCATCTGTACCGTCGCCGACTGTCCCGTCGTGATACCGGCGAGGTCCTGTTCGGCGACCAGCGCGCGCATTTCCATCGCGCCGTCCTGCGCCATGCGGAACACGGCGGAGCTGCCCGAGCTCACGACCTGACCCGCCTCGACGTTCCGTTCGAGGATGAGACCGGATTCCGGCGCACGAATGTCGAGCCGCCCAAGCCGCGCCTGCGTTTCGCGAAGCTGCGCGATGGCAACGTTCACGTTCGCATTTGCGCTGTCGCGGGTGGCGGTGCGGCGTTCGATGTCGGCCTTGGAGATGAACCCGCGCGCCACAAGAGACTGCGCGCGGTCAAGCTCGGACTGAGCAAGCGCGGCGTCGGCACGGGCACGAACGGCTGACGCCTGAAGCTGGTTCACCTGCTGCTCCAGAACCGAGCGGTCGATGCGCGCCAGCACCTGGCCTTTCCGCACATAGTCGCCTGCATCGACGAGAACCGCGACGACCGCACCGCCCTCGCCCTGTACACCGACAGGCATGTCGCGGCGCGCGGCAATGCTGCCCACCGCCTTTACGCTGTCCGCGATCTGCGTGGTGCCCGGCACGATCACCGTGATGGAGGGGTGGCCGGCGTCCGGATTCTGCGGCGGCGCCTTCGGGCTGCCGCCGAAGATCAGCCACGCGGCGACGGCGCCCGCGACGAGGATCGCCGCAAGGATCAGCAGACGGCGCCGACGTCCGTCATCGGCCGATGCCCACGACCGGGAAACGCTGCTCCTGAAAGAGCTATCAACGGGTTGGTGCATGTTCATCGCCAGTGACTGTGCCTGTTTTGTATCGAAGGGTGTATTACCCGAATAGGTCAGTTAGCGCAAGGTCCGCATGACGGAACCGGAATTCGAGTTTTGCTCGAAACAATGTAAAGTTGGGGGCAATTAGCACGTTTGCAGCAGTCAAACGAGCCGATAACCGAATATTTCGAGACACGTTGCCTAGACTCCACACCAAGTTTCGGCTCGACACCAATTCGATAAACGGATTTTATCATCGACGAACGCACGACAGGAGGGTGCGTTCGCGGATCGCCCGTGCGGCATCCAGTCGCTCAGGCCCGCCCGCAGGAAACGTCAGGCACATCTACGGTTGTTCTGAAAACAACAGAGGGAGTGAGCAGATGGACTACGGTTTTCTCGGTTGGATCGTTGTCGGCCTCATCGCCGGCGCGCTCGCGAAGTGGATCATGCCGGGCAAGGATCCCGGCGGCATCATCGTCACCATCCTGATCGGCATCGCCGGTGGTCTCCTCGGCGGCTACATCGGCAGTATGCTTGGTTTTGGCGGCGGCAACAGCAATATCATCAACATCCTGATCGCCACGGCAGGCGCGATCCTGCTTCTCTGGATCTATCGCATGATCAAGGCCCGGCAGGCGTAAGCACCTTCCGGTTTTTTCAACTTCGGTTCATGTCAGGCGGCGGATAGGGCAACTTGTCCGCCGCTGATCCGTTGGGGCGGAAAACGAAAGGAATGAAACACATGCGTACTGCAACGCTTCTCGCCTTTGGCGCACTTGCCGCCGCTGCCGCGACCCCGGCCGCTGCACAGACGGCGCCGAGCGTCCCCGCCGAAACCCTCCTGTCGCTGACGGCGACCGGCGAGAGCACCCGCGTTCCCGACATCGCCGTCATTTCGGCGGGTGTCGTCACGCAGGCGGTCGAAGCGCGCGCCGCGCTCACCGCCAACAACAGCCAGATGACCCGCGTCGTCGCCGCGCTCAAGAAAGCCGGCATCGCCGACCGCGACATCCAGACCTCCAACATCAACCTGAACCCGCAATACACCTACGAGGAGCGCAAGGCCCCGCAGCTGATCGGCTATCAGGCGAACAACACCGTGACGGTGAAGCTGCGCAAGCTCGCGAGCGCCGGCGACGTGATCGATGCGCTTGTTACGCAGGGCGCGAACCAGGTGAACGGGCCGACGTTCGGCCTCGACAAGCCCGAGGAAGCCACGAACGAGGCACGGCTCGACGCCGTGAAGAAGGCCCGCTCGCGCGCCGACCTCTATGCGGGCGCTGCCGGAATGCGCGTGAAGCGCATCGTCTCCATCAGCGAAGGCGGCGGCTACCAGCCGCCCTACCCGATGCCGAAGGTGCAGATGATGCGCGCCGAATCCGCCGACATGGGAGCGGCACCGCCCGTGGAAGCGGGTGAGGTCGGCACCAACGTCACCGTGACGGTGGTGTTCGAGCTTCAGTAGAACGGGCCGGGCAGGGCTTCAGACGACGGTCGCGCCGCCGTCGATTACGAAGCCCTGCCCGCTCGTGAACCCGCCCGCCTTTGCGGCAAGGAACACCGCCATGCCCGCGATCTCGTCGGGCTCGCCGATGCGTTGCAGCGTCGAATGCGCGGTCGCCTGCTTCAGGATTTCGGGATTGTCCCACAGTGCCTTTGCGAAATCGGTCTTGATGAGGCCGGGGCAGATCGCGTTCACGCGCACGTTCGCGGGGCCATATTCGGCGGCGTAGTTGCGCACCAGCTGCAGGTCCGCCGCCTTCGAGATGTTGTAAGCGCCGATCATGGTCGAGGCCTTGAGCCCGCCGATCGACGAAATCACGATGATCGCCCCGTCCTTGCGCTCAACCATCTGCGGCGCGGCCATCTGGATCAGCCAGTGGTTCGAAACGATGTTGTTGTGCAGGATCTTTGTAAACTGGTCGTCGGCGATCTCCGCCATAGGCCCGAAATACGGGTTTGAGGCGGCGTTGCAGACGAGGATGTCGACCTTTCCGAGCTTCGCCGTCGCGCCACTGATCAGCGCCTGAAGCTCTTCCTTCACGGAAATGTTCGCGGGGATCGCGATCGCCGCGTCGCGGCCCACGGCGGCATTGATCTCCGCCACCGCCGCCTCGCACGCCTCCAGCTTACGGCTGGAGACGACGACATTCGCGCCGTGTTCCGCCATGCGGTGGGCGATCGCCTTGCCGATACCACGCGAAGAGCCGGTGATGACGGCAACCTTGCCGGTCAGGTCGAAAAGTGCAGGTATGCCCATGGTGTCTCTCCCTCAGACGCGTTCGATGATGATTGCAGGTGCCATGCCGCCGCCCGCGCACATGGTGACGAGCCCACGTTTCAGGTCGCGCCGCTCCAGTTCGTCGAGGATCGTGCCGATGAGGATCGATCCGGTCGCGCCGATCGGATGGCCGAGCGCCATCGCACCTCCGTTGACGTTCACCCGGTCACGGTCGAGCTTCAGGTCGCGGATGAACTTCTCGGCGACCACGGCGAACGCTTCGTTGATCTCGAAGAGATCGATGTCGTCCACGGTAAGACCCGCCTTCGCCAGCACCTTCTTCGCGGCCGGAACCGGCGCGTTCAGCATCAGCGTCGGGGAATCGCCCATGTTCGCCATCGCCACCACCCTGGCGCGCGCCTTCAGGCCCCGCTTGGCCGCATAGGCCGGCGAGGCGAGCAGCAGCGCCGCCGAGCCATCGACGACGCCTGACGAGTTGCCCGCGTGGTGCACATTCTCGATTTCCAGGTCGGGATAGGCTTGGCGCACAAGGCTGCGATACGTCAGCCCTTCCTCGTCGAGGGGCATGTCGATCAGCCGCGCGAACGCGGGTTGCAGCTGCGCGAGGGTTTCGAGGGTCGTGCCGGGGCGCGGGAACTCTTCCCGGTCGAGCGCGAGGCTGCCGTCTTCGCGGTAGACCGGCACGAGGCTCTTGGCGAAATGCCCGCCCGCGATGGCCGCCGCTGCGCGTTCCTGGCTGACGACGGCAAGCGCATCGAGGTCGCGGCGGCTGATGCCTTCCAGCGTCGCGATCGCGTCGGCGCAGACGCCCTGGTGCGGCTGTGGGTGACGGTCGCGCAGGCGCCGGTTGCCGCGGTCCATGGTGCGGGGCGCATCCGCGGAAATACCCTGCCCGGTCTGCGACATCATCTCGGTGCCGCCCGCGATCACGCAATCCTCCATGCCCGACATGATCGAGGCCGCAGCTAGGTTCACCGTCGTGATGCCCGATCCGCAGAAGCGGTCCAGCGTCACCCCCGAGGAACGGACGTCGTATCCGGCGTCGAGCGCCGACATGCGGCCGAGGTCGCCCGCTGCCGCGCCGGTCTGCGAGCTGGTGCCCCAGATGATGTCGTCGACTTCGGCGGTATTGAGCTCATTCCGCTCGGCAAGCGCCCTCAGCACCGTCGCGCCCACCTGCTGCGGGTGGATATCCGCAAGCGATCCCTTGCCGACCTTGCCAATGCCGCGCGGAGTCCTCACGGCGTCGATGATCAGTGCTTCGGCCATGTGCGTCTCCTGTTTTCGTCTCCACGGGCCGCTCTAAAGGAAAGCGCGGGCTCCCGGATACCGCTTCAAACTCACAGCCTGTTTGCATCCTATCCGCCTTTGGGCCACGGTCGCCCTTGAAACCGCTGGGAGAGATCGTGCGCCGGTTCAGACGCCTGCCGCCCCTTGAACCGCGCCTCCAGAGCGAAGCGCTGTCCGATACCGAAGGCACGCGGCTCGGGCGCAGTATCGAGCAGGAAGCCGCGGCAAGGCCGGGCCTTTCAGGCATCCATTTGCTTGCCGACGCGCATCAGGCGTTCGCCGCGCGCATCCTCCTCGCCCGCGCGGCCGAGCGCAGCCTCGACGTGCAATACTACATATGGCGCGCAGACCTCTCCGGGATGCTGATGCTCGAAGCGCTGCGCGAGGCGGCAGACCGGGGCGTGCGCGTTCGCCTGCTGCTCGACGACAACGGCATCGCCGGCCTCGACAACCTGCTCGCCGCGCTCGACGTCCATCCGATGATCGAAGTGCGCCTGTTCAACCCGTTCTTCGTCCGCCGCCCCAAGGCCCTCGGCTATCTCACCGATTTCAAGCGCCTCAACCGGCGGATGCACAACAAGAGCTTCACTGCCGACAGTCAGGCGACGATCATCGGCGGCCGCAACGTCGGCGACGAGTATTTCGCCGCGCGCGACGGCGACCTTTTCGCCGACCTTGATGTCCTGGCGATCGGCGCGGTGGTGAACGACGTCTCGCGCGATTTCGACCGCTACTGGAACTGCGCCTCGGCGTGGCCCGCCACGCGCCTGCTCCCCGTAGTCGGCGTCGAACAGCTCGAAGAGCTGGCGGAGCGCTCGGCGGCCGTCCACGCCGACCCGCGGGCGCACACCTACGTGGAAACCGTCCGCTCCCTGCCCTTCATCACGCACATGCTGGATGGCTCATTGCCGTTGGTATGGACGCGCGTGCGGATGGTCAGCGACGATCCCGCGAAGGTGCTCGACAAGGCGAGGCCGGGTACGTCGCTCGGCGAGCAGTTGCAGGAAGCGGTCGGCCGCCCCTCCCGCGAGATGGCGCTGGTTTCCGCCTATTTCGTGCCGACCGCCGCCGGTGTCGAAGCGTTCGCCGAACTTTCGCGGGAAAAAATCAAGGTCAGCGTGCTGACGAACGCGCTCGAATCCACCGATGTCGCCATCGTCCACGCGGGCTATGCGAAGCGCAGGGAAGCGCTGATCCGCGCCGGGGTTCGGCTTTACGAGATGCGACGCCCGCGTGCGGGCACGCGGCGGAAGCGCCGCCTCCCGCTCGGCGTCGGCGGGTCGGCCGCAAGGTCCGTCACCGGCTCGATCCTGCGTTCGAGCGGCTCGATGCTGCACGCCAAGACCTTCACGGTAGACCGCGAGCGGCTCTTCGTGGGTTCGTTCAACTTCGATCCGCGTTCGGTCGCGCTCAATACAGAGCTGGGCTTCGTTATCGAAAGCCCGGAACTCGCCGCAGACGTGCAGGACGCCTTCGAGAGCGTGATCCCCATGAGCGCCTATGAGGTGACGCTCAGCGACAAGGGTCGCCTGCGCTGGATCGAGCGCGAGGAAGATGGCGGCGAGATCGAAATCCACGACGTCGAACCCGGCACGACGCGGCTGCAACGCCTCGCCATCCGGGTTCTGTCGCGCCTGCCGATCGAGTGGCTGCTTTAGTAGACGACGACCGAGCGGATCGATTTGCCCGCGTGCATCAGGTCGAAGCCCTTGTTGATCTCTTCAAGGCCCATGACGTGGGTGATCATCGGATCGATCTCGATCTTGCCGGTCATGTACATGTCGACGATCTTGGGAACGTCGGTGCGGCCCTTGGCCCCGCCGAACGCCGTGCCGCGCCAGTTGCGCCCGGTGACGAGCTGGAAGGGTCGCGTGCTGATTTCCTTGCCCGCCTCGGCCACGCCGATGATGATGCTCGTGCCCCAGCCGCGATGGCAGGCTTCGAGCGCGGTGCGCATCACTTCGGTGTTGCCGGTCGCGTCAAAGGTGTAATCCGCGCCGCCATCGGTCATCGCGACGATCTTCGCGACGACATCCTCGCGGCTCATCCCCTTGGAGTTGAGGAAGTCCGTCATGCCGAACTTGCGGCCCCATTCCTCGCGGTCGGGGTTGACATCGACGCCGATGATCTTGTTGGCGCCGGCCATCCGCGCGCCCTGCAGCACGTTGAGGCCGATACCGCCGAGACCGAACACGACGACATTGTCGCCGACCTGCACCTTGGCCGTATTGATGACCGCGCCCACACCCGTCGTCACGCCGCAGCCGATGTAGCAGCTCGACTGGAACGGCGCGTCCTCGCGGATCTTCGCCACGGCGATCTCCGGCAGCACCGTGAAGTTCGAGAAGGTCGAGCAGCCCATGTAATGGAAAATCGGCTGGCCCTTGTGGCTGAACCGCGTCGTGCCGTCCGGCATCAGCCCCTTGCCCTGCGTGGCGCGGATCGCGGTGCAGAGGTTGGTCTTGCCCGAAAGGCAGCTTTTGCACTGGCGACATTCCGGCGTGTAGAGCGGGATCACGTGGTCGCCCGGCTTCACCGAAGTAACGCCCTGCCCCACTTCGCGCACGATGCCTGCGCCTTCGTGGCCGAGCACGCTGGGGAAGATGCCTTCGCTGTCGAAGCCGTCGAGCGTGTAGGCGTCCGTATGGCAGATGCCCGTCGCCATGATCTCGACCAGAACCTCGCCCGCCTTCGGGCCTTCAAGGTCGAGTTCCACGATCTCAAGAGGCTTCTTCGCCTCGAAAGCCACAGCCGCGCGCGTCTTCATGAATCACCCCTCCGTCAGCGTACACCAGTGTATGTTTACCCGTCTAAGCCGGGAACCTCCACCGCGCCAACCCCTGCCGCCTCGAAACTGGCGATGGGGTACGCGCAATAGTCCGCTGCGTAATACGCACTTGGGCGATGATTTCCAGAGGCCCCGAGTCCGCCGAACGGCATATTCGCCGCCGCGCCCGTCGTCGGCCGGTTGCGATTGACGACGCCCGCGCGGCTTTCCTCGATGAAACGCGTCCATAGATCGGCGTCTTCGCTGATGAGCCCGGCGGAAAGCCCGAAAACCGTATTGTTCGCAGCGCGCATCGCCGCGTCGAAGTCGCCCACGCGGATCACCTGCACCACCGGCGCGAAAATCTCGGCGTCCGGCACATCGATACCGGTCACGTCTAAGATCGCGGGCGTCACGAACGCGGCCGAACGCCCCTCGATGCCCGCGAACGGCCGAATCACCTTCGCTCCGCGCGCCACGATCCCGTCCACCGCAACCCGCGCACCGCCAGCGGCGGCCTCGGACACGAGCGGCCCCATGAACGCTGCGCCCGCCTCATCCCACGCGGCGATGCGCAACCGCCCGGCCATCGCGTCCACCGCCTCCACGATCGCGTCACCCACCTTGCCTTCGGGCACGATCAGCCGCCGCGCGCACGAGCAGCGCTGGCCGGTGGTCACAAAGCTCGACTGCACGATGATCGATGCGGCAGCCTCCGGCGAATCCCACGCGACAAGCGGATTGTTGCCGCCGAGTTCAAGCGCGAGGCTCACATGCGGACGGTCGATCAGCGCGCGCCGCAGCGCCGCGCCCGCCCCCGCAGAGCCCGTGAACAACAGCCCATCGATATCGCCTGCAACCAGCGCTTCGCCCGTCGCCCGCGCACCCTGCACGATATTGAGCACGCCTTCGGGAAGCCCCGCCTCGGCCCACGCCGCGACGATCGCCTCGCCGATGGCGGGCGTGATTTCAGATGGCTTGAACACAACCGTGTTCCCGGCAAGCAGTGCCGGGATGATGTGCCCGTTCGGCAGGTGGCCGGGGAAGTTGTACGGCCCCAGCACCGCCATCACGCCGTGCCCGCGATGACGCAGCACGGCGCGCCCGAACGGCATGTCCGCCGCCCGCTCGCCGGTGCGCTCGGCAAACGCGCGGATCGAAACCTCGACCTTGCCGATCATCGATCCGATCTCGGCCTCGGTCTCCCACAGGAGCTTGCCCGTCTCGCGCGAAATCAGCCGCGAAAGCTCCGCCTTGCGGCTGCCGAGCACTTCGCCGTAGCGCCGCGCAAGCGCGATCCGCTCCTCGAGTGGGCTCGATCGCCACGCGCCGAGTGCAGCGCGTGCCTTTGCGATGGCGGCATTGCAATCGTCTGCGCTTGCGGCCGGGCCTTCCCATACGGTTTCGCCCGTCGCCGGATCGATCGAATGGAAAATCGTCATGCAGAGACCCTCACCGCGTCGCCGTTGCTCAGCTTCAGCGCATCGGCCGCTTCTTTGGTGATCGTCACGGCGGTCTCGCCAACGCGGGCCGCCGCGCGCACCGATCGGAACCCGTCGATCTGTGTCGTCGATAGCAGCGCTTGGCGCTCACCGGGCTCGCCGATCTCCAGCCGCAGCGTTTGCGTTGCGCGGATCGTGGCGACCTCGGCTGCCGAACAGGTCATCGTCGGCCCGCCGTCGAAAATGTCGATCAGGCCCGAGCGTTCGAAGCCTTCCTTCTCCAGCAGCGTCAGCGCCGGCTCGCCGTCGCGATGAACACGCCCGATCGCCGCGCGCGCGTCCGCATCGATGAGGTCGACATAGATCGGGTGGCGCGGCGCGAGGTCGAGGATGAACTGACCATCCGTGGAGGTCACCATGCGGTCCGCCTCCTCGAACGGCAGCCGAAAGAACTTGGAGGCGACACCTTCCCAGAACGGCGAATGGCCGGTCTCGTCGAACCAGCCGCGCAGCTCCGCCATGATGGTGTGCGAAAAGCGCGTCGGCTCGGCGCCGATCAGCATGTAGCGCGAGCGCGCGAGCAGGCTCCCCGCACCGCCGCTGCGCCGCTCGGGCCGAAGGAACAGCGATCCCACCTCGGTCCACCCGCCGCACTCGTTCACCAGCACCAGCGCCTGATGGTCGAAGCGCGTCCCGATGGCCGACGAATATTGCGCGAGCGTCATCACGCGGAACGAAAAGTGCGGGCGTTTCAGTCCCACGGCGGCACGAACCCCGGCCAGCCCCTCGACCCGTCCGGTCTCGGTGTCCTCCAGCATGATCGTGTACCACGCCTCGGCAGGCGCGATGGCGCCCGTGAAGCTCGCCTCCGCGAGTTCAAGGCGCGCCGCAAGCGTCGCCTCGTCCTCAGGCAGGCTGGTGAACCCGCGGCCTGAAAGCACCGCGAGTTCCATCATCACATCAAGGTCGGCCGGGCCTGCCGGCCGGATCACCAGCATCAGGCCGCCTTGGCGAGGCGCGTCCGCGCATCCGCGAACGCCGCGTCGAGCCGCTTCACGACCTCCGCCGCCTCGGCGCTGGAAAGCAGCAGCGAAGGCAGCAGGCGCACGCAGTTTTCGCCGCCGCCCGCAACAAGAATGCCGTGATTGCGCGCCAGCGCCATGAACTCGCGGTTGTTGGGCACGAGCTTCAGGCCGATCAGCATCCCCTTGCCGCGGACTTCGACGATCAGATCGCTGTGCTTGTTTTTAAGCGCGTTCAGTTGCTCCACGAGTTCGGCCGAAACAGCGCGGGCGTGCGCCAGCGTCTCTTCCTTGGAGATTTCGTCGAACGCCGCGATGCCCACGGCCATGGCGAGCGGATTGCCGCCGAAGGTGGAACCGTGCGTGCCGACGACCATGCCCTTCGCCGCTTCTCGCGTAGCGAGGAACGCGCCGACCGGGAAACCGCCGCCGAGCGCCTTGGCGATCGCCATGATGTCCGGCTCCACGCCTTCGAACCACTGGTGCGCGAACAGCTTGCCCGTGCGCCCCATGCCGCTCTGCACCTCGTCATAAATGAGGAGCACGCCGTGCTGCGTGCAGAGGTCGCGCACGCGCTTCAACCATTCGCCGGTCAGCGCCCGTGCGCCGCCCTCGCCCTGCACGGGCTCCACGATCACCGCCGCCGTCGTCGGCCGCGCAATCGCTTCGGCAATGCCCGCCTCGTCGTCGAGGGTCAGCTGCACGTAGCCCGGAAGCCGGGGTCCGAAGCCGTCGAGATACGATGCGTTGCCCGATGCGTTCACTGCCGCGTAGGTGCGGCCGTGGAACGAGCCCGCGAAGCCGATCACGTCGATCCGCTCCGGCGCGCCGTTCACATGGTGATATCGCCGCGCGGTCTTCAGTGCGCCTTCGATCGCCTCGGACCCAGAATTGCCGAAGAACACGACGTCCGCGAACGTCGAATCGATCAGGCGCTCAGCCAGCGCCTCCTGCCCCGGAATGCGGAAGATGTTGGAAACGTGCCACAGCTTCTTCGCCTGTGCTTCGAGCGCGGCGACCAGCTTCGGGTGCGCGTGGCCAAGCCCGTCGGTCGCAATGCCCATCACGCAGTCGAGCCAGCGGTTGCCGTCGACATCATAGAGCCACGACCCCTCACCGCGATCGACGACGAGCGGTGCCCGGCTGTAAACCCCAAGCAAATTGTCGGACATGGTCTTCTCCATCAAAAAGAGTTCGGCGCTGCTTACCGCGTTACGCTGCGCGCGTCATCGCGAAGATGCCGGTCGCGTTGCCGCTGTCGAAACGCAAGTCGAGTGCGCCGCTCGCGGGGTCCGCGTCGCGCGTGATGAACTCGTAGAACGAGCCCGGCACGGTGCGGCGCACGCCGCCCGCGAACTTGCGCTCAAACGTATCGGCGCGGAATGCCGTCTGCCGCACGCGCCCACTGCTCGACACTTCCACCGCGTCCTTCATCGGCCGGCCTTCGGCCTTCAGCCGCGCGGCGAGCGCATCGACATCGGCCACGCGGTCGGTCGCGTGGTTGAAAGCGTTACCCTCCGTCGCGATCCACGCCGCTTCGCCCGAGCGCGCGAGCAGCGCCTCATAGTCGCCGAGCGTCACGGGGTCGTGATGGCAGTCGAAACAGGCGACGATGGCCGGCAGTGCCACCAGCGCATCGGCGAGCGGTACGCTGCCGTCCGTCGCGAAAGCCGCGAGCACGTCCTGCGCGTCGGCGTTCAGCGGATCGCGCGTCGTGCCGAAAACACGCTCGGCGGCGCGCACGAAGCCCTCGTCGAAGCGCTCGACATGAAGCTCGCTCACGAAGAACTGCGGGATCGCCTCCGGTGCGTCGAGATGGCAGTAAGCGCGACCCGTCATCCGCAGCGCGGGCAGCGGATACGTGTCGGCCACGCGGTAGCCGAGCGGCTCCAGGATGCGCTGGAACGCGTCCTGTCCGGCGGGGAGCGCACCGGTCGGGCCTTCCCGGAAGCGCACGGTGCGCAGCGCGCCGTGGTCGAATGTGATGCGCTCGCCGCGCGCCACCGTATCCGCCACATAGGCCGCGCCGCTCGGCACGCGCCTCAGCAGGTCGTCGAACAGCAGCACGTTCAGCGCCATCGCAAATGCCGCGCGTGAGACGGTCTCGCCGGTTTCCGCAAGAAGCGCCGCATCGATGGAGAGTGCGCCGAGCGCCTTCGCGCCGCCTTGCGGTCCCAACGTATCGATCACCAACCGTTCGACCGCGCCTACATTCGCATTCGACATGATAAAACTCCCAACGTTCCAGAGCCGATTGTCAGGAAATCACAAAGATGGCAAACAAGGAGCCTTCATCTACTCATGCGATTTTGGAATGAATGAACGCCGCCACCTGCCGCCGATCGGCGCGCTCACCAGCTTCGCCGCCGCCGCGCGTCACGGCAGCTTCTCGCGCGCCGGGGAAGAGGTCGGACTGACGCAGAGCGCCGTAAGCCGCCAGATTGCCCTTCTGGAAGACTGGCTGCAGACGCCGCTGTTCGACCGCACGGGCCGCCGCGTCGCGCTGAATGCCGACGGCCGCGCTTATGCCGACGAGATAACCCCCGCGCTCGATCGCATCCGCCGCGCCACCGCCCGTCTCGCCTCGCGGCGGCCGGACAATGCTCTCAGCATCGCCACCCTGCCCAGCTTCGGGATGCGCTGGCTCGCGCCCCGCCTCCCCCGCTTCACGGCCGAACACCCCGACCTCGTCGTCAATTTCGCCGCGCGGTCGGACACGTTCGATTTCGCTGAGGAGGATTTCGACGCCGCGATCCACTTCGGCCTGCCCGATTGGCCCGGCGCGGCGCACGATTTCCTGTTCCGCGAAACCTCGATTCCCGTCTGCGCGCCCGCATGGCTCGCCGCAAACCCGCTCGCCGCGCCCGCCGACCTCATCGGCAAGCCACTCTTGTTCCAGACCTCGCGCAAGGACGCATGGACCCGCTGGTTTCGCCTCGCCGGAGTAACCACGCCCACCGTATCCGGCCCGACCTTCGAACATTTCCTGATGCTCGCGCAGGCCGCCGCGGCGGGCGCGGGCGCCGCGCTCATCCCCAGCTTCCTCATAGAGCCGGAGCTTGCATCGGGCGCCCTCGTCTCGCCCTTCGATCTGCCGCTCGCCACTGACGACGCTTATTATCTCGTCTCCCCCGAAAGCGGCGGCAACGAAGCCCTCGCCCGCTTCCGCGACTGGGTGGTGCGCGAGGCCGCGTCATCGTAGCGCTTGGCGCGCCCTGCGCGCTGCATTAATCCCGCCGCATGACCTCTCCTGCCCGCCCCCGCGCCATTGCGCTCTGGCTTTATGTCGTCGCAGCGCTCGTCTTCGCGATGGTCGTCGTCGGCGGCATCACGCGTCTCACCGAATCCGGCCTGTCGATGGTCCGCTGGGAGCCGATCTCGGGCGTCGTCCCGCCCTTGAATGATGCGGAGTGGCACGCAGAATTCGAAGCCTACAAGGCCTACCCCGAATACCAGAAGGTCAACCGGGGCATGTCACTGTCCGAGTTCAAGGCGATCTTTTTCTGGGAATATCTGCACCGCGTGCTCGGCCGCTTCATCGGCCTCGCCTTCTCGTTGCCGCTCGCGTGGTTCTGGGTTCGCCGGGCGATCCCCGAAGGCTACAAGCCGCGCCTGCTCGCGCTCCTGTCGCTCGGCGCCTTACAGGGGGCGATCGGCTGGTGGATGGTCGCCTCCGGCCTCATCGACCGGCCGGACGTCGCGCACGACCGCCTCGCCGTGCATCTCGGCACCGCACTTTTCATCCTTGGCGGGCTCGTCTGGACCGCGCGCGATCTCATGGCGCTCCACCGCCGCGAAGGCCGCTCGCGGCTCACAGGTTTCGCCGTGCTGGCGCTTTCGGCGCTGGCGATCCAGATCGTCCTCGGGGCGTTCGTCGCCGGGCTCAATGCCGGGCACGCCTTTGCCGAATGGCCGCTCATGGGCGGGCGCTTTTTCCCCGAAGGCGTGCAGTGGCTGGAGCCGCTTTGGCGCAACGTCGTGGACAACCCCGTCGTCGTGCAGTGGGTGCACCGCTGGTGGGCGTGGATCGCCGCGGCGCTGCTCGTCCTGCTTTCCGTGCGCACGGCGCGTGAAAGCGGGGGCAGCGCGCCACGTCTGGTGCTGCTTCTGCTCACTGCGCAGATCATCCTCGGCATCGCCACGCTGCTCACCGGCGTGGCGCTCCACGTGGCGGTCGCGCATCAGGCGGTCGCCGCGCTGCTGGTGTGGACGGCGGTTTCGTGCGCGCATGGCCTCGGCAGGCCGGGATACCGGATGCACTGAAAGCCACTGATTCCGTTTGTAAATTTGCCTGAACACCATAATACCCCACGCCTAAGCGCCTATTTCACTTGACGCTTTTGCGGCGCTCCATCATATGCCGCGCCGTTCACGCGGGCGGCTTCATGCGGCCCGCCTTTGTTTTGGGATCGAACCATGCACACCAAGTCCACGGTCTCGGCGAAGCCCGCCGAAGTCGAAAAAAAGTGGCTGCTGATCGATGCCGACGGTCTCGTCGTGGGCCGTCTCGCTTCGATCATCGCCAATCGCCTGCGCGGCAAGCACAAGGCGATCTACACGCCGCACGTCGATTGCGGCGACAACGTCATCGTCATCAACGCGGGTAAGGTCCGCTTCACGGGCAACAAGCTCAAGGACAAGACCTACTACCGCCACACCGGCTATCCGGGCGGCATCAAGGCCGTCACCGCCGGCAAGATTCTCGATGGCCGCTTCCCGGAGCGCGTGCTCGAGAAGGCTATCGAGCGCATGGTTCCGCGCGGGCCGCTCGGCCGCGCGCAGATGCGCAACCTTCGCATCTATGCGGGCGCAGAGCATCCGCATGTCGCACAGAATCCGCAGGTCGTCGACGTCGGGTCGATGAACCGCAAGAACAAGGTGGGTGCCTAAGTCATGGCTGAAGAGAAAATGGGTCTTGAGGATCTGAAGGATCTTGCCGTCGAAACCGTCGCCGACACCGGCACGGGTGCGCCTGTGGTCGTCTCATCCGCACCGCTGCGCGAAAAGGAAATCGACGCGCAGGGCCGTGCTTACGCCACCGGCCGCCGCAAGGATGCCGTCGCCCGCGTCTGGATCAAGCCGGGCACCGGCAAAATCACGGTCAACGGCCGCGATCAGACCGTGTATTTCGCGCGTCCGACGCTGCGCCTCGTCATCAACCAGCCCTTCGACGTGTCGGAGCGCGGCGGCCAGTTCGATGTGGTCGCCACCGTTTCGGGCGGCGGGCTTTCGGGTCAGGCCGGCGCAGTAAAGCACGGCATCAGCCAGGCTCTCACCAAGTTCGAGCCGGAACTGCGCGGCGTCGTCAAGGCTGCGGGTTTCCTCACCCGCGACAGCCGCACCGTCGAGCGCAAGAAGTACGGCCGCGCCAAGGCGCGCAAGAGCTTCCAGTTCTCGAAGCGCTAGTCCGCTTTCAGAATCACGTTCAAAGGGCCGGCCGCAACGCCGGCCCTTTCCGTTTGGGGGGAGTGCCGCTAAGCCTTGGCGCCATGTTCCGCGCCGTTCTCCTGCTGCTTGCCGCCCTCGCGTCGCCCGCCCTTGCGGCAAGCGCCGTGCAGAACCCCAACACCCGCGTCGAGCTGATCGCGGAAAGCGCCGCGCCTGCGCCCGGCAAGACCGCAGTGCTCGCGATCGTCACGACGCCCCGCAAGGGCTGGCATACCTATTGGAAGAACCCCGGCAGCGCGGGCATCGAAACGCAGGCGGCGTGGACCCTGCCGGAGGGTGCCGCGGCCTCGGCCATCCGCTACCCCGTGCCGTCGACGTTCACCGTCTCGGGCATCATGAACTACGTGTTCGAAGGCGACGCGGCGCTGCTCGTCGACCTTTCCGTGCCGCAGCTTGCGCCCGGCACACCGCTCCCCGTGAAGGTGCGCGTCGATTATCTCGTCTGCGACGATGAACTCTGCGTCCCTGAAAGCGCGGACCTCGCGCTCGACCTCGAGGTCGGCGACGGGGCAGTTGATCCTGCCGCCGCACCGCGCTTCGAAAAGGCGCGCGCCGCTTTGCCTCGTCCGGTCGACTGGCCCGCGCGCTACGCCCATGCGGATGGCAAGTTCCGCCTCTCGGTCGATACCACCGGCGCGGGCGATGTCAGCCGCGCCTACTTTTTCCCCGAAGCCGACGGCGTTCTCGATTACGACGCGCCGCAGACTGTCAGCCGCAGCGGCGACACGCTCATCATCGAAACCACGGCAGGCGCCAATGCCGATCCCGGCGCGGTGAGCGGCGTGCTACGCCTGGACCGCGCCGACGGCAGCCATTTCGGCGCCAGCCTCACCGCAAACGCGGGCGAGGTCGCGGCAGCGGGCGCGCCGCTCGCGTCTGCTGGACACGAACAGCATCAGCCCGGCCTGCCGTCCGCGCTCACTGCTCTCGCACTTGCCGTCCTCGGCGGCTTCATCCTCAATGTGATGCCGTGCGTGTTCCCGATCCTCGGGCTCAAGGCGCTCAGCCTGGCAAACGGCGGCCATTCCGAAAGCGCCGCGCGGCGCGAAGCGCTTGCCTACACAGCGGGTGTCGTCGGCACCTGCGTCGCACTCGGCGCCCTTATCCTCGCGCTTCGCGCGGCGGGCGCGCAGGTCGGATGGGCGTTCCAGCTTCAGGATCCGCGCGTCATCTTCCTGCTGCTGCTGCTCGTCACCGCCATCGCGCTCAACCTTGCCGGGCTGTTCGAAGTGCGCGCGCCGCAAGTCGGCGGCGATATGCTTGCATCGCGTGGCGGAACGCAGGGCGCGTTCTGGACCGGCGCACTTGCAGCAATCGTCGCTACGCCCTGCACCGGGCCGTTCATGGGCCTCGCGCTTGGTGCGGCCATTCTGCTTCCAACCGCGCTCGGTCTGCTCGTCTTCGCCGGGCTGGGGCTTGGTCTCGCCCTGCCCTTCATTCTGATCGGCTTCATCCCCGCGCTCCGCAATCGCCTGCCAAGGCCCGGTCCGTGGATGGTGACGTTCCGCCGCATCATGGCGCTGCCGATGTTCGCGACCGCCGTTGCACTCGCCTGGGTGCTCGGGCGGCAGGCGGGCGTTTCGGGCATGAGTTTCGGCATCGCCG
>TARA_R110000850_G_scaffold97951_2_pt1 | contig 20639 bp, 26 predicted proteins | sample TARA_R110000850 | Tara Oceans TARA_R110000850 (sample SAMEA4397586) | marine metagenome | biome: Polar Biome; feature: [SRF] surface water layer (ENVO:00010504); material: water (ENVO:00002006), including particulate matter (ENVO:01000060) such as... | depth 5 m | reverse complement strand
TAACTCCACATATTGTTGCACCTGGAGGTAATGACCTCATCATCTTCTTTAGGGGGGCGCATTGGGGGGATTTCGCCTGTTTGACCATAGTACTAGTACCTTTACAAAATTTCTAATTTCTAATGATCCCACCACAAACGTGCTTTGTACGGCATATGAACACAGCAAAACTTGACACTCCTCGGGATAAAAGTGGTAATTAATGGCTTTTTTGGTAGGCTCTATCCATGTATATTCCTAGCGTTAATTAGATAGGTGTTCACGTAATTGTGGGCTTACTTTGCTTATGGGTGCATTACCAACTAATAGGAAGTATGAAATAAAAGAGCTTCAAGATCGGCATAGAGAAATACTACGCAGATTAGCTCTTGGTCAGGTTCCTAAAGAAATCGCTGGAGCATTATCCTGCACAACTCAAGTAGTTCATTATACAAGAAATTCCCAAATTGGGAAACGAGAGTTAGGATTAATACAGGGAGCGAGAAATGCAGACGCTATTGAAGTTACTAATCAAATACAAGAGCTGGCTCCAGTCGCATTAGAAACCATGACAGAAATTTTAAATCATGCAGACTCACCTGGATCATTAAAAGCAAAGATTGCTATTGATATTTTAGATAGAGCAGGGCATGGAGCTGTTAAAAAGAATTTAAACCTTAATCAACAACTAACGCAAGAAGACCTAAATGATATAAAAGATAGGGCTAAAGCAGTTGGAAAACTAAATGGGATTATAGTAGATGGCAACTCTAACATCGCAGTCGATTAAAGATACTTATAAGGATATGGTTCATCTATATGATGCAACCTCTGCTACAGGACAAGGTTTTGAATCTTCCTTAAAAACTCTATATGATGGGGAGGGTATTGCTGGTCCTGTAAAGATGTCTTCGACCACCTTCAATGTACCCGTAGGTAAAACTCTCTCCGTAGATGGATCTCTCTCGGGGGCTGTTTTTACAGATGTCGGCTTACCCTCTCAATCAGGTAATAGTGGTAAATTTCTTACAACTAATGGATCTGTATCAAGTTGGGATGATGTTGATGCTTTACCTTCTCAGACAGGAAACTCAGGTAAGTTCTTAATCACAAATGGCTCAGCAACTAGTTGGGAAACTATTGATAGTGAGATTACATCAGTAGGTACATTAACGGGTGCAACTCCTTTAGTATTTGAAGGAGCCACACCTAATGATTTTGAGACTACTTTTGCGATAACAGATCCTACCGCTGATCGTACAATTACATTTCCAGATGCTAGTGGAACCGTTACTATGGAACCTGCTTCAGGATCTTATGTAGTTCATAACTCTCAAGTTGATATTAATATTTTAACAGATTATCAATCAGGAAAGCAACTACAATATAATGGTACAGAGGTTGCAAAGGTTGGACATACTCATAGTTATGCTGCACAAGGAACAAATGCAGATATTACATCACTGACTGGATTAGCATTAACCGCTTTAATTGTTGAAGGTACTGATGATGCTTTTGAAACAAGTTTAAAATTTACTGACCCGACTGCAGCTAGAAATATAGTTTTTCCTGACGCTTCGGGTACAGTACTTACAACAGGTAATTTAACTTCTATTAATGGTACATTAGGTGCTACGCTTACAGCAACAACAGATTTTAGATCCCCTGAATATAAATTATGGGGTGGTAGTTTGAATTACTATTCAGGTATGAGTTATAGTGGAGCTAATGTAGTAAAGTTAGGTAAAACAGATACAGGAACTAGTTCAGACCATTGTGATGTTTTAATAGATACAGGAACTACACTAGTAGTAAAAGGTGTTATTAAACAGTCAGCTATAGCAAATCCTGCAAGTCCTCCTACTGTTCAAGAAGGTGGTACATATAGTGATGGTGAAAATTTATATTTTGGGTCAACTACAACATGAGTTTAATTCAACAAGTTAAAATTAATAAAAGTTCAGGAAACTTAAGTAAAGAACATTGGATTTTTATATTAGCATTAATAAATGATCACGCTTTTCGTGGATCTCAAATAGAGATAGCTTTTGAAATAAAGCAAATCATACACAGTAAAATACAAGGAACAGGAGTTTAATTATGGCTACAAATTGGAAGAAAATTCCACTATCGGGAGATATAGTAAATGCTGATATTAATGCTTCAGCAGCAATTACTACAGGTAAACTTAGTGGTGCAGTAACAAGTATTACAAGTCATGGGTTAGCTACATCTGCAACAACAGATACAACTAATGCAGGTAACATAGCAAGTGGTACTTTAGCTGTAGCACGAGGCGGTACTAATTTAACAAGTCTTTCTACATTACTAAATTCAAACGTAACATCAGTCTCAGGTGCTGCAGGAACAGTAACCAGTATTGGTAATTTAACGGGTGAAGTTACTTCTACCAATAGAGATACAGTTATAGCGAATAACGTAGTAGATGAAGCTAACCTCAAGGTAAGTAACGCCCCAACAGATGGATTTGTTTTAACTGCTCGTTCTGCTGCAACTGGAGATATGACTTGGGAAGAACCTGCTTCAGGTGATATTACAGGAGTTACAGCAGGAACAGGTTTGACAGGCGGAGGAAACACTGGAGCGGTTACACTCAATGTAGCAACTTTGAATCAAAACACAACTGGTTCTGCGGCTACACTAACAACTCCAAGAGCAATCAATGGAGTAAACTTTGATGGTTCAGCAGCAGTAACAGTAACGGCAGCTGCAACTACTTTGTCAGGGACATCTCTTAAAAGCACGGTTCTTGGCTCTTCTTTAACTTCTGTAGGTGCATTGGCATCTGGTTCATTAGCAGCGGGATTTACTGATGTTCCTATTGCTCAAGGTGGGACTGGTTCAAGTACTGCGGGTGATGCTCGTGTTGCTTTAGGTCTAAGAATCGGTACTGATGTTCAAGCGTATGACGCTCAACTAGCTACATTAGCTGGGGCAAGTGGAACTAACGCTACTGCAGTAACTAACCTTACTGGGACAAACTCTGGTGATGAAGATAAAGCAAGCATAAATGCTCTTGAGATTACAACTGTAGGTGCAATATCTAGTGGTAGTTGGGGAGGGACAGTAATCCCCGTAGCTAAAGGTGGAACTGGAGCAACAGGAAATACAGGGTCTGCAGGTACTAATGTTTTAAGTGTTAGTCCTGCTTTAACAGGTACTGCAACTGCAGTAAATCTTACAGTATCTGGTAACTTGACAGTTAGTGGAACAACAATTACAACTGCTACTGAAACATTAAATATTGCTGATAATACAATAGTATTAAACTCTGATTTAGGTTCGGGTACACACGTTGATGCAGGATTCGTAGTTCAACTTGGGTCAAGTAACGCCAATAATGCAACTATGTATTTTGATTGTGTGGCTGGTGCAACTGATACTACAGGTAGATGGGTAGTAGGTGCTACAGATGATGCTTCTGCGGTTATTGGTGGTTATGCTGGTGATGTGATGCAAGTTAGGATAGATGGTGCTGCGATTAATGAATCGTCAACAGAAGTACCAGTAGGTCATATGCAATATCACGCTAATGAATTATGGGTTCGAGTTGATAATTAATAAATAATAACTGATTAGGGGAGGTTTTCATCGCCTCCCCTATTAGAAAATAAGGAGATAATAATGCCATACAAAGGATTAGATTCAGATGACGTTGCTATATGTATAGCGTCTATAGAAAATTCACAATTTAAAGGGATTGACGTGGTTCAAATTGCAGAAACACTAACAAAATTAAAAAGTCTGCTTGAAAAGGAATTAAAGAAAGATGGCTAATTGGGAAAAGGTAATTACTTCTGCTAGTAATGGGATTATACTATCTCAGAAGGTTGATGATACACAGCAAAGTAGGACAGTAGGCTCTTCTAATGTTAAGCTAAAAGGTTTTGCCAACTTTGTTGCCCCTGCTAACGGTAAGGTAATGTATGAAATTCAAGTATGGGTTGATGGAGCAAGTAGTAAGTTATGTAAGGTTGGAGTAGCGTCTAATTCAAATGTCAGTACCGTGGTAGTTCCTGCAAGAAGAATCGCTTATGTAGATGAGTCAGACCAAGTTATATGTAATATAAAGATGATGGAAACAGGACTGACTGCTGGAACAACCTACAGTAGGTGGGCTTTTGGTATTACAAATTCAAGTACAACATCAGCTTACAAGTGGGGTTATGGTGGAACTACAAGTACAGACTGGCCTCCATTAATTTTAACAGTTATGACAGCAGGATTATGAGGGGAATAAGAAAATGAAAAAGTTAAATAGTGATGATATAGATTTTATGATTACTTACATAGGCATTTTAGTATTAATTACTTCCTTTTGCTTCCTAGTAAAAAAATTAATAGGGTAATGAAGAATGGATTTTATGGCAGTTTACGGAGAAGCTGGAATGATTGGCGTAGTAGGTGTGATGTTCGTCTATCTTGTAATTTCTCTATCAAAGAAATCGGATGCACAGGCTCAAACAATAGAAGATTTAAAAATTGAGAATCGTGGACAAAGTGAAACTCTTGAGAATATACAAAGTATGGTTATTAAATTAATCGAAAGATGGAATAAATCAGACGATATATCTCTTCGACACAGAGAAGATATGGTTCGTGAAATGAATGATTTATCAGAAAAGATAAGTTACATAAGCGGAAGGATGAATGGTGCGAAATGAAGTATCCAAATGAATGCAAGATTTGTGAAAAGGATTTTGCTGTTGGGACTAAGTCATGGGTGGCAATACAAAAGATTGGCAAGTGTATGGATTGTCATCTTAATAAACAAAAGAGATTAAAATGAATATGAAGATGGATAATCGAATGAGTGTTGGTAATGTGATTACTATATTGGCAATGGCTATTAGTATTGTCTCGTCATGGACTATGATGGGATCTCAGATAAGTGTAATTGATGATAAGCAGAATAAGATTAATGCTAGGATGGATCTTAAAAGCGATAAATCTGTTGTAGATGTAAAGTTTCAATTCATCCAGCAGGACTTGAATGAAATTAAAGAAATGATTAAGGAGTTATAAGTATGGAATGGTTAAGCACGAATTGGGAATGGGTTTTACTTGGGTTTATGATCCTGGAGAAGATTGTAAAGATGTCTCCGTCAGATAAAGACGATATACTTCTGGATGTTATAGTTCAGGGATTAACTAAAATGGTAAAGGGAGAAAAGAAATGAGTATGCTATCGAGTTACATTAAACGAAAAACTAAGAAGCATGGGACTAAAGGGTTCATTATTATCATATTAGATATAATTGTAAAGATGACACCTTCCAAGGAAGATGATAGAATGGTTGCTAAAATTAAAAAAGCTATGGAAAGCTTTAAATAATGCCTAAGCATTACAGATTCGGAAAGAGATCAAGAGAGAGACTTGTGGGAGTTAATGTTAAACTTGTTAATGTACTTAACGAGCTAATTAAAATTATGGATGTTACTATCATTGAGGGTGTTCGTAGCAAGGAACGACAGGCTGAACTCCTCGAGAAAGGAGCAACGCAGGTTAAATATTCAAAGCACATGGAAGGGAGGGCTGTAGACTTAGCCCCATATCCGATAGATTGGGAAGATAGAGAAAGATTTCACTACATGGGTGGAATGATCAGAGGCATTGGTAAGCAATTAGGACTTAGAATTAGATGGGGTGGAGACTGGGACTCTGATGGTGAAATTGCTGATAATAAGTTTGACGATTTAGTTCATGTTGAATTGCTTTGATCGGATACTGAACACAGCATAAATATAAATGGCTAACTACTACATACACGGAAAGATTGGAGATGACTCTGCTGCAGGGACAGGGGTTACTGTACCTTTGAAAACTTTAGATTTTGCTCTAGGTATCTATGCTGAAGGTGATACTTTATGGCTAAAGGGTGGTTATGAGTATACAGTAGATGCTCCATTTCAAATGACTAAGAGTATTACAATTAAAGCTTGGGAGAATGATAGACCTAGTAGTGAGCCTATTATTACTTGGTCAGATTTAGGTGCTAATTGCTTTGCGATTATTCCAGGATCTAGTCATGGGACTTCTTATGTATTTAAGAATATTATATTTAAAAAGCATAATGGTAGTGGGATTTCTTCAATTTATATATTACCATCTAATAGAGTTATTTCAGTTACTATACACGCTTGTATTTTTACAGGTAATATAGATACAAAATTTGATAGTTCACCTGACTTAAGATATGGTGTACATAGACCTGATACTGATGCAGTAGGAATTACAAGTACTGTTACTATTGAGTATTGTGCTTTTATAGGTTTGTCTAAAGGTTATTGGGGATATGAAAAATCAAAAGATTATAATATACTAAAAAATAATATTTTTAGTGCTTGTGGTAATCAAGCTAAAGATGAAGAGGCTGCAGTATCAGTTTATAGGTCTGCTCATGCTTCAGTTAACACTGTAGTTGCTCTTTTACAACGTAACTATTTTCATGATTGTGAGGAGCCTGCTATTTATAAGACATGGTTAACTTATCCAACAGCACTTGCTTATTATGGATCCTGGAGAGATAATAATAATATGTCAAACTATAACCCTATTATTATGCACGAAGCTAGATTATATAATTATCTTTGGAATAGTGTGGCTGTTTCTGAAAATGGTTGGACTATCCCTGCAGGGTGGGTAGGTGATTTTACAGGATCTAACGAAGAACTTACTTTAACGAGTAGTGATGATATTCTATATCAAGACTTTAATGATCTATTAGAGACTAGTATGCTATACGTAATGAAAGATCAATATAAATATAGAATAGGTGCTGCGGTTATAACTCCTCCCGATGTAGGATATTTAGAAATTATTCTTGCGGATAATCCTAACGGAACTAATGGAGAAGTTTTAATACAAATTGATTCTTCATTTACTCATCAAACTATAGTGCCTGCACTCTCAGGATCACAGCTCGGTAAGCATATTGTTAAAGATTATACAAAAAAGCCAACTCATAGATATTTAATATTTAAACCTTCCCAACCTATGAGTTGTGTTCTTTCTAATTTATCTATATGGGAAACTATTAATTATCCATACCCTTTTAGGAATGTAGAAGCATTAGATTTTAGGTGGCCTTTACGATCAGACGAAGCCGCTGATGGTATTGCTTATTCAGATCCTATGAATATAGGACCTTATGGTCTTTCGGCTGAGTTAGCAGACAAAAGTTTAGATGGTGTAGAGTATACTTTAAACATGGTTGACAGTCTAGTTCAACCATTTAGGCATAGACAACTTGCAGGATATGATGTTGACTGGGATGATGAATATACTTCTTGGGAAGATTTAATAAATACTATGAATCTATCTGGAGGTGCTTGGTTTAATAAAATTAAGTATAGTCTATTCGATGCTTTTGATGTGGGGATTGATGAAGACTCTTATTATTTTGTTCTCTGGGATGATACAGATACAGATCATAGTTATACAGATGCTTCTAATAAAAATACTATACTTCAACTTGATAGTGTAAGTAATGTAGTTAATTATAATACTTACGCTAAAGCTTATGTTGTATCTTACGGTAAAATTCCAGGGTGGTATAATTTATCAGGAAAAAATAATTCAGAAAACAAATACGGAGGCCAAAGTAAGAAGATGACTGCAGGATTACATGACATAACTATTGAGCAAGGTTCTAATTTTAAAAGAACTTTTACCTGGAAAGATTCAAATGCAGCCCCAGTTAATGTCACTGGGTATACGGCTAAATTGAATATCAAAGGTAAGAAAAGTGATACAACCGCTTTATATTCTACAGACCAAGCAGGTCATATAGTATTAGGTGGTTCAGCAGGAACAATTACAATTAATGTACCTGCAGCTACTACAGATGCCTTAGACTTTAATTGGGGAGTGTGGGATATTGAACTAACAGACACGAATACTCCTGGACAGGTTACTCGGTTATTAGAAGGTAAAGTTAAATTAAATAAGCAAGTTACTACAGTCTAATGAAACATTGGGTAATAATAATTGATAAGGAACGTAAGAAACTTACTAAAACTTCAACTAAAACTGTAGAGGATGATATGACAGATGATGGAAAATATGAAGATGCAGATTTTAATGTCGTTAATGTTCCTGGAACTGTTAGTGTAAATTATCATAAAAGTATGGAAAGAAATATAGATTACATAGAAAATGTGACAGTTACTAATACAGATATTAGTAAAGTTACTATAAGTAATAGTTGGGATATCAAAGTTGTTGAAAGTGGAGTACCTATACATGATGTGTTATCTTGAAAACTGATTTAAAAGATATATTAGCTAACTGCTATGCTGATAGTAAGTATATGGCTAAGGTAATTTTCGATGATCAGTTCGAAGCACCTTTTTCATCTCTGCATGATCAGATGTTTGATGTATTAGATAGCCCTGCTAATAAAATTGTTATAGCTGCTCCTCGTGGTATAGGTAAGACTACTATTGCTCGGATGTTGGCTTCTAAGGCAATATTGTTTAGAGACAAAAGATTTGTAGTTTATGTTAGTAACTCTGCTACATCTGCTGAGATGCAAACTGAAAATATTAAAGTGGAACTATTAGCAAATAAAAATGTTAGAAAGATATTTGGAAATGTTAAACACTCCGCTTATGACACAGTAGATGAGCAGTTCTCTAAAAAGTCATGGGTTGCTAATGGGCATACTATGGTACTCCCTCGTGGTAGCGGTCAGCAGATTCGTGGATTAAACTGGATACGATATAGACCTGACTTGTTTATTATAGATGATTTGGAAGATACTGATACTTTGAATAACGAAGAAATTAGAAAGAAAAGAAAGCAATGGTTCTTTGGGGATTTAATGAAAGCCGTACCTAGACTTCATAAGAACTGGAAAATTATTTACATTGATACTGTGAAGCATGAAGATTCTTTAATACAAGAATTAATTGATGCTGATGATTGGACATCTATTAGATTAAGTATATGTGATGATAAGTACCAAACACTTGCAGATGATTTTATGCCTCAAGAAGAATTAGACCAAGAGTTAAAACAGCATCGGGATCGCAAACTTATGGATGTGTTTGCGATGGAGTTCATGAGTATTCCTGTATCAAGAGAAACTGCATCATTTAAAAGTGAGTATTTTAAGTATTATAATGAAACTGATAAGAAATTTACAGATCGTAGACAAATGATTGAAAATGTAGTTATAGTTGACCCTGCTAAGACTGCTAATATGAATAATGCTGAATCTGGAATTGTAGTTTGGGGTGTGGATGTAGAGACTAACGCATTATATTTGCGGGAAGCTCTAGGGGAACACCTACACCCTGATGAACTTTATACAAGAACGTTTGAACTTGCTACAAGGTATAGAGCAAGAGTAATTGGTATTGAGGTTACAGGTCTGAACGAGTTCATTACTTACCCATTCAAAAACGAAATGATTAGACAAGGATTAAATTTTGAAATCCTTGAACTTAAAGCCAGGAGTGGAAAGGGTGAATTTTCAGGGGTTGGCGGAGGTAAGAAAGGACGAATTGCCTCCCTCATACCTTTCTATAGACAAGGGTTAGTATATCATAATGAAGTTGGTATAGCAGGTTATGAGTCTCAATTAATTAGTTTTCCTAAATCAAAGAAATGGGATATAATGGATGCAGCAGCTTATGTTGTAGAGATTCTTGAAATGGGTTTACGTTACTTTATTCCTAGAGATTTTATTGAAGATGATTATGATATCGAAAAAGAGTATGATGTACTTGAAGACGAGTATCAAGAACCTGCTATAGATGATTGGAGAATAGAAGCATGAGTAAACGATTAAGAGCAGCCCAACATGGTCCTTATAGTTACCTAGGAGATGGGTGGGAACTTACTGAAAGGGATGATTCTACATATGTAGAGACAGATAAAATTACTGCAGATACTGATGGGATTACTTTTCATATACATTCTGCGAATACTGTATTAGGTTTAGATGCAACTAAGAAAACTAAAAGTTTAATTGGTACAGATATATGTACTTCTTCTGATGGATCTGTTACAGTTACTAATAGTAGTGGTAAAGCCAATTTATCAGTTCCTGTAGTTACCTCAAATAATTCACTACATGCAAAGAGTTGGATAACTAATAAAATGGATACAGGTGCTTCAGAGAATATTAGTTTTGGTAATGGGGCTACTAATTTTTATGAGTATACTAATTTGGTTCATATTGTTGCTTATGATGTTAATACTTCTACAGGTGATTATCTTGGAGGTATGGTAGGTAGTGCTTGGGGATATTTCTTTGTATCATCCTCGGCAGCAGTAAATCCTTTAAGTGCTGGAGCAGCAGGACCTGGGATACTTAATGAACTTGCAAGTGGTGCTGACTGTAGTTTTCTATTAGGTGCCTCTACAGGATTATCAACTAAATTAAAAATATATGTACCAAGTGGTGGGGGTAACTATGTTACAGTTGCTTGGGTTGACACAACACCTCGTAGTGTAAAATTACACATAACTGCATGGAAAATGCAACCTTAGGAGATTTAAATGCCTTTATATTATGACCCCAGTAGTAGTAATAGCCCTAAAAAGCAAGATCTAAGAAGTGTTTCTTATGATTATGATTACCCTGCTGATTTAAAATTAAAACCAGGAACTAAAGTTCATGATGATTTAGTAGATCAAGTTATGAAACGTGCTAATGAGAGCCGACATAACATGGAAGGTCGATATGATAGTTGGAGACAAGTTGATAGAACTTTAACTGCCTATGTAAGACCTGAAGATCTTGATGAAACTAAAAATGTTAATGCGAGTGCACCTGTACTTGTACCAATATCATACTCTACATTAGAGACATTACTTACTTACATGACTACAGCATTTTTACAAGATCCGATATTCAGATATCAAGGTGTAGGTCCTGAAGATACTATGGGTGCTATACTCTTAGAGAAAGTTATTGATATGCAATCAAGAAAGTCTAAAGTTGGGTTGAACTTACATACCCAATTTAGAGATGCTTTTGCTTATGGCTTTGGTGTATCTACTCCTATATGGGATAGAAAAATGGGTAAGAAAACTTATAAGAAAGATACTGGATTTTTATCTCAACTCAGTGGTGCATTTAAAAAGACTGGAGTTGAAAGAGTTACTGAAGAAGGTATTATTTATGAGGGTAATGCTCTAGTTAATATAGATCCTTATTTATACTTACCTGACACTAATGTATCTATTACTGATGTTCAGAAAGGTGAATTTGTTGGTTGGGTAGATAGAGATAATTGTTTAAGTCTATTAAGTCAAGAACAAGCAGATGAGGATATGTTTAATGTTAAGTACTTAAAACATATTGATGGTACTTCTGTTTTGGCTCGATCACCTGAGGAAGGTAGAAATAGAGATGCTAAATTCTCAAGAACAAAATTTACTGCTACAGAAACTTCACCGGTAGATGTAGTGTATATGTATATGAATATTATACCTTCTGATTTTGATTTAGGTGATAGTGAGTATCCAGAAAAATGGTTATTTGTAGTTGCTGCTGATTCAGTATTAATCAAGGCACAACCTTTAGGACTTAATCATAATATGTTTCCTGTTACAGTGGCTTGCCCTGATCATGATGGTTATACAAGTACACCAATATCTAGAATGGAAATTATTTATGGACTTCAAGAAACTGTTGATTGGTTATTTTCAAGTCATATTGCTAATACAAAGAAGGCTATGAATGATATGCTTGTTGTAGATCCTTCTATGGTTAATATTAATGACTTAAGAAATCCAGGTCCTGGTAGATTAATTCGTTTACGTAGAACTGCTTGGGGTAGAGGTGTTGAAGGTTCTGTAAAACAGTTAAATGTACAAGATGTTACTCGAGGTCATATTGGAGATACAACGTATATTACAGATATTATTAATCGTGTTTCTGCCGCTAGTGATACATTACAAGGTATGCCAAATAATAAAGGTGAACGTAAGAGTGCTACTGAAAGTAGGGATACTAGATCTGGAGCATTATCTCGTGTTGAGAAAGCGGCTCGTCTAATGAGTATGCAATCTATGCAAGATATTGCTTATATGTTTGCTTCTCATACTCAACAACTTATGCAAGAAGATACTTATGTAAATATTGCAGGAAGATGGGAACAAGAACTAATGGCTGAATATGGGGCAGATGCTACTAGAGCAAAAGTTAGACCTTCTGATTTATCTATAGATTTTGATGTTATTCCTTCAGATGGTACTTCACCAGGAGGAGAACCTGCAGACTTATGGGTTCAGTTATATCAGATAATGTCACAGAATGAACAGATCGGTTCTCAATTTGATATGGTTAGAGTGTTTAAACATGTAGCCAGACAATTAGGTGCTAAGAATGTAGATGAATTTGCTATTCAATCAGGGCAAATGAATCCTGTTCAAACTGCTCCCGATGAAGATATTTTAAGAGAAGAAGAAAGAGGTAACTTAGTTCCTCTAAATGGCGGAGTTATATAATGCATAGTACACAACGTGAAGTAGAAGATTTTAAAAGGTCTCATGTTTGGAGAGATCTTAAAGAGATTTTAGTTGGTAGGGTATCATCACTTAGAGATACCCTTGAGATAGAGACTGATGAAAGTTTAATAAGATGGCATCAAGGTAGAGTTCAAGAGTTAAGAGTAATGTTAGATTTACCTGATATTATTATTGAATCTATTATAGATGAAAAAACAAGAAAGCCGAAGGAGCTTAGTAATGATTGAAGAAGAAAGAACAATAGAAGAACAAGATCAAGATGAACAAATAACTGATATGTTTGATACTATGGCAGATACAGAAGTAGAGAATACATCTGATGATACTCAAGAAAAAGAAGATCAAGTTGAAGAGATTAAGGCAGATGACAATACTGAATCATCCGATAAAGATGTGGATAGCGTATCTGCTTCTGAGTCTGAAGATGAAGAAGTTATTGAGGAAATATCTGCATCTGATAGTAAAGATAAAGAACAAGAAGTTGTTAAAGAAGTTGTTAAAGATAAGAAAGAAGAAGTTAAAGAAGCCTCTGTAGAAGAATCATTACGAGGTGAGTTAAATAAGATGGCTCAAAAAGCTATGGCAGCCCCTATAGATGTTAACCCTCCTGCAAAGTCAGAAGAAGTTATACGATCTGAAACAGTGGCTGACCCACAATTAAAAAAGGCACAGGTAGTTCGGGACCTGATTCCATTTGTTACTTCTGATGATGATTATGAGAAAGCAATGTCTGATCCTAAAGAGATGAACGCTCTTATGAATAAGGTTTATGATAGTGCTATAACTTATATGACTCAATCAGTACCTCAGTTAGTTGGGCATATGGTTACACAACAAACCTCTATGCGAAACCTTGTAGATGATTTCTATAAGACTAACGAAGATTTAGTCCCTATGAAAAGTTACGTCGGATTTGTTGCTAATGAATTGGCAGCAAAGAATCCCAGTTGGGAGTATGATCAACTTTTTGGTGAGGTTGCTAAAGAAGTAAGAAAGAGGGTAAATATTAGCGGTAAAGCCAGTAGTGTCGAGACACAAGCAAGTACGCAACGACCTGCTTTCGCTAAAAAACCGAGTGGACGTCAGAATATCGGTGTAAAACTCTCAGAGTTAGAAACTGATATGGCTGACTTAATGTAAAACAATGAACACAAATAGGAGTCTAACATGAGTTCATTTTCACGTAGTATAAGCAATAGTCAGAATGACGTAGGAAGAGCCGTTAAGGTTATTACTGTGTCAGGAGCCATTGGAGCAAACGATACGATGGTATTTGCTGATCCAACCGCTGGTGCTATTGCATTAACGCTTCCTTATGTGGCTGATGCCAAGGGGAAGTCGTATTTTGTGACTAGTTCAACTGATTCAAGTAGCAATAATATTACTATTAATGATGCTGGAGACGAAACTGGTCAAAACGAGATAACCCTGAATTCCATAGATGAGAGTACTAGTTTTTATAGTAACGGTCTTGCATGGTTTCAGGACATTGAAGGTTAGGAGGTAATACTATGGCTTTTCTAGGAATGAGAGGTAATGGTGATTGGGCAACTGATCAAAGACCAAAACATTGGAGAGAGATGATTCTTTATCTTTATCCAAATGGTTCAGCTCCACTAACCGCTATGCTCTCCAAAATGAAGTCTTCCAAAGTCTCAGATCCTGAGTATAATTGGTGGACAAAGAATCTTGCTAGTCAAGGTGGTGCTGTAACTAATGTATTTTCAGATAGTTCAATGGGTTCTGCGGTTTCAACAACTGCAGCGTCTGCTGGTGATGTACATTATGTAAAGTGTCCTTTGGCAGTAGCAAGTGAGATCCGTGCAGGACATCAAGTTCTTTTACGGGATGCAAGTATCATTGATAATGATGCTAATGCTAAAGTTGTATCTGTTGTACTGAATGGCGCTGATTCAATGGTTGCTTGTAAGTACTTGGAAGATTCTGCTTCAGGTAATGCTGATAATTTTGATACCATTCTGGTTATCGGAAGTATCAACGCTGAAGGTGCTCCAATTCCAGATGCTCTTAGTTATGATCCTGTGAAGTACTCTAACTACACACAGATCTTTCGTACACCTTTGGAAATTACACGTACTGCTCGTAAGACTCGTCTTCGGACTGGTGATCAGTATAAAGAAATGAAGCGTGAAGCCTTAGAACTTCACTCCATTGAAATGGAAAAAGCTTTCTTTCATGGTGTGAAATCTGAAGGTACTGGTTCTAATGGTAAACCTGAACGTACTACTCAGGGCATTATTAACTTTATTAAGACTAATGCTGCTGCAAATATGTTCAATTACAATGCTTCTGATGATGAAGTTTCTGCTTCTGCTACTTGGATTGCAAGTGGTGAGGCTTATCTTGATGCTAACCTTGAGAAATTGTTTCGTCATGGTTCATCAGAAAAGATCGCTTATTGTGGATCTGGAGCATTGCTAGGTATTAATAAACTAGCGAAGAGTGCGGGACAAGTACAGTTAAAATCAACTGATTCTGCTTATGGTTTGAAAGTTGTTGAATGGCTTACACCATTTGGAACTTTGATGCTTAAGACTCATCCGTTGTTTTCTTACGAAGCATCTAATCGTAATCGTATGGTTGTAGTGGATCCTGAAAAGATTCAGTTCAATTACATTGATGATACTTTCTTTAAGAAAGACGATGGAGAACGTAAGGCTGGACAAATGGCTATTGATGGTTCTAAAGAAGAATTCTTGACTGAAGGTGGGCTTGAAATGCATCACCCTCTATGTCATGGAGTCTTTGATGGAATTGGATTAGCTGCTCCTTCATAAACAGTAATCTCTAACTGCGAACTAGGGGTATGATTCGCTCTGCCCCTATGTTCGATAACCGAACAAAGCGATGATATGAATTTTGGAGAAATAAGAACTAAATTTGTGGACTTATCAGGTAGATTTGACCTGGCAGGTTCTATGGCGAGTGCCCCTTATACAGATGGTGGTGCAGACTTTTTTATTCAGGCAGGACAAAGATATTTAGATAATCATCAACTTAATCCTAAAAGCCTTTTAAGGTTTCAGAAAGATATTGCAGTAGATGGTTATCTTGTAGAATTTAAAGATGCTTTAGCAATTAAAGAAGTATGGTATACTACTGATGATTCTAGGAAATCTTTAGAGAAGGTATCTATTGGGTGGTTAAGGGAAAATTATGATTATCCTTATACGACTACTGCAAGTGGTACACCTAAATATTATGCTATAAATACTATTGGTTTGGCAGGACAACAAGATGCTCTTACCACTAGTAATTATGCTGATACTTTTAAAAGGGAATATCAAGATATACATTTTAGTGGTGAAGCATCATCTACTCATCAACACTATCGAGGTATTATCTTAATGGCTCCTTCTGACAAAGCGGCTACTATAACTATAATAGGTCAGTTTAAAGCAAAAGAATTATCCGCAGATGGAGACACTAATTTCTGGTCTGTTCATTATCCTGACTTGTTAATACAAGCAGCTAACTATAGCCTTGAATCCTTTTATAGAAATACTGAAGGTGCTAGAGACTGGAAAAGCGTTATGACAGACACTTTACAAGGGATTGATTATAACCTTGTTGAGGAAGATATTTCAGGGATTAATCAAATGAAAGAAGGTGTTGAATCTATAGGAGGGACATTATAATGAGATCTCATAGTACTTCTAATGAACGTAAAGAAGTAAGGGCGAAGGCTTTAGAATATCAAATGAATAAGCCTAAAAAGCCTCTGAACATACCTAAAGCTTTGAATAAGTTTCCGTTATCATTTGTTGAGAGTCCTTTAAAAGAAGGTCCTTTACTTTTGTTTATGCCTCCAGGTAATTGTGTATTATCTGACTTTATAATTAAGTGTGATACATCTGATATTGATCTTAATTTAGAGGTATTGTCAGAATCATCTGCACATAATATTGATTTTAATAGTAATGACTCTCCTGCAGATATCACTGTAGCTCGGGGTGACAGACTTATATTGTCTGTCACTGGGGATAGTCGTAGAGTTATTACAGGACTAATTTGGATCTCTTTTTACTATAAATCAATATGAAAACATTTCAATTAGATTTAAAAGAATATATAGACGTAGGTTTATCTAAGTCTTCTCAGGAGAGTATTAATAGGCCTGGGTTAGATAATTTAGTTAATGCTAGAGTTACTAATTATGGGTTAGAAACTTTTGATGAGCCTTTAAGTGCTTTAACTAAATCTCCTCGTCTTTTAGATAATTACAATTTTGATACAGACCCTACAACTAATGTAAACTCTCCTTGGACTTTTAGTGATAGTAGTGTTACTTATGATAGTGGTACAAAAACTATTAATTTTACTGGTTCGGGAAATGATGAGACAGCTACTTGTACTATTAGTACAGGTCAAGGGATAATGTCTGGAGGTACTTATACTTGTCGTTTGACTATACAAGACCATACTTCAGGTAGTGTTAGGGTGGTTATAGGCACCACTCGATCTACTAGTGTTTCTGCTAATGGGACTTTTAAACTTCCTGTTGTTGCAAGTGCAGATGATGGTAATGTACTAATTGAAGTAGTGGGTTCTGCAACATTAAAGATAACTTCTTTAGAAGTATATATTGATGCAGATGATTACACAAATGTAGTTGGGTATCCTTGGGGGCGCTATTTACATGGAGATAGAAATAGTCTTTATGCTTTTGCTAAACGTGTTTGGGAAGTTACTGGTACTCATGATTATAATGATATATTAAATTTAGAAGATGAGTCTATGATTAGCGCTTATCAATCTAATGCTATAGGAACTTTATCAGATATTACTCTTAATGATTCTATGGACTTTTTGGATTATGGTAATGCTTGGATAGTGTATGGAAATAAAGGTACTTTGTATAAAGGTAACTGGACATCAATTAATGATGATAAGGCTGGTAAAATATTATGGAGTCCTACCCCTAAAGTAAATGCAGCAATAAGTCATTTAGGTAGAACTGTAATTGGAGGGATTAATCCTACTAGTTTTTGGAATGATGATTGGAAATCCTTATGGGAAAGATGGAGAGATTTATTACCTACTGATATTATATTAACTGAAGAATCGTGGGGATACAATTACATAGTATGGTCATCTGTAGGAGAAGATTTATTTTGGATTCAACATCCAGAGATAGCCGTTTATGGACCTATGTTTGATGATAAAAAGTATTCTCCTGAATACCCATACTTCTTTGAAATGATTAGAAGAAATGATATTGGGTGGATGGCTTTACCAACAAGAGGTCAAGTTAAACGATTAGAAAATTTAGGTGAACATATAGTTGTATATACCGAAAATGAAGTCTTTGCAATTACTCCAGTTATGGATCCTATACCTACATATCAAATAAGAAAATTACTTGATTTTGGGATTAAAGATAAAAATAATGTAGGGGTAGGTAATTCTGAAAATATCTTTATTAGTATGGATAGTAATCTATGGAAAATAAAAGGTGATTTAAGTACTGAAAGATTAGGATATACAAATCACTTATCTAATTTAAGTACTTCTTATCATACCTTTATTAATCATAATGCAGTAGAAAATGAGTATTATATTAGTAATCAAAATAAATCTTTTCTATTAACCCAACAGGGATTATCTGAAATTGAGACTTCCATAATAGATGGATATGTTACTGATAAGTATAGAAGTAATAAATTATCTTTATCTACAGATAGTCAGTTTGAATTTACTACCTCTGCTTTTGATATGGATATGAGATCAATAAAGAAAATTACTTATATTGATTTAGGTATTACTACATCTAGTGGTAAAACTATACAAACTAGAGTTGGATCAAGAACACAAACAGGAGGTGCTTTTAGTTACGGGCCTTGGGTTAATGTTAATAATGAAGGATGTGCAGTTGTCAATGTTTCTGGAATTGACTTTAAGTTAGATATAAGGTCTGCAACAACAGAAGGATTTAGCAGCGTTAAACTCAGTAGTGCTAAGATATCTTGGCAACTATCTGATAAAAGAATGGTAAGACATAATTATGCTCGTTAAACTATTACCCGATCAAGTATCATATCACTGGGATGTACTATCTTATGGTATTCAGCAATCATTACCTCCAGTAACTTATGACTCTCCTAAAAGGTTAAATCGTATTCTTGAGTCTATTATGATGGAAGAGATGGAATGTTGGATAGCTACTCAAGATAAGAGAGTAACTGGTATTGTAGTTACTTGTGAGATATATGAAAAGAACAGTGATGTTAAAGACTTACTTATCTATTGTTTATATGGTTTTGATAAGTTAAGTCCAAAATTAATTAAAGATGGTCTTCATACATTGAAGATTTATGCTGCCTCAAAAGGTTTAAAACGAATAACCGCTTATTCTAATGTCCCTTCAGTAATTAAATTAATGAAAACTTTTGGTTCAGAAGATTGGCAATACTTAACAATCCCCGCAAATGGAGCTATGTAATGAGAATTTATACAAGACTAGAATTAATATGGGACTCTAAATTAAATAAGTATATTGAAACTTATGAAGAGTCTTATGAATACAATGGAGACCTGGCTTTATGTGGAGGAGGTGGAGGAACTTCAGGATCAGTAGAACATCCAACTTATATTAAAACAACATATCAATTACTGTTAACTGGTGAAGTGGCTGATCCAACTGCACCAGATTATGCAATAACAGATTCAGGTACTGTAGGAGTTAATCTTCTTAGTGCTATGGCTACAGCGACCCACGCAACTAACCCCTACGAGAATGCGGTTGCTTATGCTCCAGATGCATTACTGTCTCAACAACAACAAGCACTTGATACTCTTGATACAGCAACTAAATCTCAAGAAGTTACAACTGAAACTGCTCGATGGGGAGAACTACATGATTCGGCTAAGACTAAAGCAGATGCATTATTTACTGGAGATGCTATAGATGAATTAGTAGAATCCTATGCAGATAAAACTGTAGATGATTTTAATACAGAGGTGAGTAGATATTCTGCAGGTATGTCATCAATTAATTCAGTTAATTCTTCTGCCTTTATTCTTGGTATGGGATTACTTGAAAGGAAGAGACTTACAAGTATTAATGAATTTAGATCTCAGCAAGTGGCTCAAAGAGAGCAAATGAAAGTTGAGTATATGAAAAACGCTGTTCATGAAATGGCAAACTTAATGAATATGCACATGGGTAATAGAATAGAAGTAATGAGATTTCAAGCGGAAGTAAATCGTCTATCTATTATTGCTAAAAAAGAACAGTATGAAAAAGATATAGAATACGACAGAGAAGATGCTATGTGGGATATAGGTGTAATAACTAAAGGTATGACTATTATGGCTTCCCCTGGTGGAGGTGTAGCATTACCTGAAAAACCTACTCAAGGTGCATCTGCAATGTCTGGTGCCTTAGCAGGTGCAAGTATTGGTGCTGCTTTTGGACCTATTGGAGCAGGAGTTGGTGCTGCTCTTGGTGGCATAGGTGGCTTCAATTCATAAACAACAATGCTGTATTCATTAAATGAACAAAGCAAATTAAATTAAACGGAGTTTTAAAATGGCAATAGATCCAAAAGTATTACAAATGATGGCTGGTCAAAATAATCAACAGATTGATCCTGGTCAGTACCCACAATCTTATTATGAACCAGGTGGACGATTTCATGGGGCTGACAGTATATATAATGCTGCTTTTGATTCAGCAGAAGCTGCTTATTTAGCAACAAATCCTGCCATGACTCCTGAACTTGCTAATAAGCTCTTTCCTCAAAATATACCTGATCTTAATACTGGTGGAGGTGGACTTATGGATAGAGCTAATGAACAGGGATTAAGATCTGTCCCTACAGAACTACCTGGAGTAGGTGGTGGAGGGTTCTATAATGATCCTTCCAAAGTAGGTGATGTATTATATCAAGATCCATCTACATTAGTTGCTGACCCTAGTATACAACAGATGACTAATCCTTTGGGTGCAGATCTTTCACCTTCTCTAGGTCCTGTGAGTGATGAAGTTCAACCTCCTCCGCAAGCACCTCCACTTAATACTACTGGAGGTATCATGGAGAGTGCTAATAGGCTAGCATCACTTGATCCTGAATTAAATGCTCCAGGTACTCAAATACCTTCTACTGAACCACTAACATCTCCTACCTCT
>TARA_R110000850_G_scaffold73722_3_pt1 | contig 20640 bp, 17 predicted proteins | sample TARA_R110000850 | Tara Oceans TARA_R110000850 (sample SAMEA4397586) | marine metagenome | biome: Polar Biome; feature: [SRF] surface water layer (ENVO:00010504); material: water (ENVO:00002006), including particulate matter (ENVO:01000060) such as... | depth 5 m | reverse complement strand
CGACGATTTGGGCGGTACGGAATTGCCGGTCGGGTTGGGACTGGAGGGTGGCGACATACCGGCAGTGAGCGGTATTCGCTGGATTGAACCGGACGATCAACCACCATCGGAGAGCGCGGAAGAAACCACCGGAGGAAACCACCTGGGCATCACCAGCCCCTTCGCCTCGGCACCATCGGCTTCAAGGGCAGCGTCTGGGCCAACCGATACGGAATCAAAAACGCCGGTTATTAATGTTGCCGAACCTGTCTACACCGTCCCCGCCAACGCCACCTTGATGGGATCGATTTCGATGACCGCGTTGATCGGTCGCATTCCCATCGACGGTACCGTCAATGACCCCTACCCTTTCAAAGTCCTGATCGGCCCGGACAACCTGACCGCCAACGGCATTGATCTGCCGGAGGTGACCGGCGCAGTGGTCAGTGGTACTGCCTCGGGGGACTGGACTCTCTCCTGCGTGCGCGGCCAGATTCAGTCCATTACCTTTGTCTTTCAGGACGGCACCATCCGTACCGTCCCGGAGATCACGACGGATGAGAACCGAACGACTGGCAATCGCAATACCCTGGGCTGGATCAGCGATCCCTACGGAATTCCTTGCGTCAGTGGCGACCGGCGCAGTAATGCCCAGCAATACCTGAGCTCCCGCGCATTGATCACCGCTGCGGGCGCTGGGGCCGCCTCGTTTATCGACTCGGACAGCGGCAATGTCGCCTACGTCAGCAACAGCAACGGGACACTGGGCACGGTCGGCATCTCGGGGGATGAAGCCATGGGCCGTATTCTTGCCGGCGGGGTGCAGGATATGTCCGCCTGGGTCAACAAGCTGTATGGCGAAGCTTTTGCCGCGGTCTATGTCCCGCCCGGTGCCGATGTCGCTGTGCATATTGAGAAACCCCTTGAGATCGACTTCGACCCCAACGGTCGCCGTGTCAACCATCGCCTGGGAGGTGCCGACCATGTGTCACCGCTGGACTAACACTGCCATCTGCCTGGTCGCCACCGCGCTCCTGGCCGGCTGTGCCACCCACAAGGAAGCGCTGCTGCCGCACAACGGCGAATCCATGCTGGACATCTGGCAGCGGGGAACCGGTGGCAGCCCTGGCCAAAGCCAATTAACGCAGCAACTGCTGGAAGCCCGGCTGGTGTTGCGCCGACCGTTGAGGGGCACAGAACTGGAAAATCCATCGGTGCATACGCTCTATACCCGCACCGCGGAGAACGAGATCAAAAGCCAGTTTCACCGCCTCCCCAATCCCGACCTGGTGATGTATGTCTTTCCCCACCTGGCCGGTTCGGAGCCGGTACCTGTGCCTGGCTACAGCACGGTCTTCCCGTTTTACCGGCAGTTGCAGTACGCCCTACCGGGAGAACGGGTAGAGGATTACTGATGGACTGGCGGTTACCCTGGCAACAGAGGGCGGCACCCGCCGAAGCTGGCCATTCCGGGAGCGATGCCTGGCAGCGCCACGTGGACCGTCTGGCCGCAGCGGGAATACCCGAACCCGGTACCGGCGAGGCGGCAACAGATCGCACAGCCACCCGAGCCGACGAAGCCACCCTGTACCACGTCAACCCCTCCTTTGCCGATCTCCTGCCCTGGGCGGAATACCTGCCCGATGCCCGCTGTATGCTGCTGGAGGACGGACGGTCCGTAGCGGCATTCTACGAACTCACCCCCATCGGTACCGAAGGACGGGATAACGCCTGGTTGTGGCAGGCCCGTGACGCCCTGGAAAACGCCCTGCAAGACAGTTTCGACGAACTCGACGACAACCCCTGGGTGGTACAACTGTACGCCCAGGACGAAACCCACTGGGATCGCTACCTGGCATCACTGCGGCGCTATCTCCACCCCCGCGCGCAGGGCACCGCGTTCAGCGATTTCTATCTCCGTTTTTTCACCCACCACCTGGAAGCCATCGCCAAGCCCGGCGGACTGTTTACCGATGAGACCGTGACCCGGCTGCCCTGGCGCGGCCAGACCCGTCGAGTTCGGCTGGTGGTCTACCGGCACGCCGGCGCCGCCCGGCGGACACTGTCACCGGAACAGGCCCTGACGATCACCTGCAACCGGCTGGAGGGAGGCCTGCATAATGCCGGGGTTCGTGCGCACCGCTTGTCCGCCGCCGACATCCACGATTGGCTGTTGCGCTGGTTCAACCCCCAACCGGATTTTTTGGGGGACTCCCTCGCCGACCGCGAGCGCTTTTACCAGCTCGCGGGCTATCCCGAAGAGGGGGAGAGCGATGAGATCGAATTGGCCAGTGGTCGGGATTTCGCGCAACGACTGTTCTTCGAACAACCCCGATCGGATGTCGCCAACGGTTTGTGGTGGTTCAACCGGATGCCCCACCGGGCCGTCGCCCTGGATCGCTTGCGTATGCCCCCCGCGACGGGTCATCTGACCGGGGAGACCCGCAAAGGCGGCGATGCGCTCAATGCGCTGTTCGACCAGATGCCGGAGGACACCATCCTGTGCCTGACCCTGGTGGCCACACCGCAAGACAGCCTGGAATCCCGCCTCAATCATCTGGGCCGCAAGGCCGTGGGCGATACCCTGTCTTCGGAGCATACCCGGCAGGATGTGCAGCAGGCGCGGACCATTATTGGCCGGGCCCACAAACTCTACCAGGGGGCGATGGCTTTCTATCTCCGCGGACGGGACCAAGCCGAACTCGAGGCCCGTGGAGTGCAGCTCAACAACGTCATGCTCAATGCGGGACTGCAGCCGGTGCGGGAGGAGGACGAGGTCGCCCCCCTCAACAGTTATCTGCGCTGGCTGCCCGCGGTGTTCAACCCCGCCCAGGACAAACGCCAGTGGTATACCCAACTGATGTTTGCCCAGCACGCCGCCAATCTGGTGCCGCTCTGGGGCCGCGGCCAGGGTACCGGCCACCCCGGCATCACTTTCTTCAATCGCGGCGGCGAAACCGTCACCTTCGACCCACTGAACCGGCTGGATCGACAGATGAACGCCCACCTGTTTCTTTTCGGCCCCACCGGTTCGGGTAAAAGTGCGACGCTGAACAATATCCTGAACCAGGTGACCGCCATTTACCGGCCACGGCTGTTTATCGTCGAGGCCGGCAATTCCTTCGGACTGTTTGGCGACTTCGCCCAACGCCTGGGACTTTCCGTCCACCGGGTCAAACTCGCGCCCGGCGCCGGCGTGAGTCTGGCGCCCTTTGTAGATGCCAAGCGCCTGGTCGACACGCCCAGCCAGGTCTGGACCCTGGACGCGGATGCCATTGACGACAACCGGAACACCGATAACGACCAGGGTGATGAACAGCGGGATGTACTGGGCGAATTGGAAATCACCGCCCGGCTGATGATTACCGGGGGCGAGGACAAGGAGGAGGCGCGAATGACCCGCGCCGACCGCAGCCTGATCCGCCAGTGCATTCTGGATGCCGCCCACCGTTGCGCCACTGATGGGCGACCCGTGCTGACGGAGGATGTACGCGATGCCCTGCGGGAACGCAGCCGGGGCACCGCATTACCCGAAATCCGGCAGGCTCGCTTACTGGAAATGGCCGACGCGCTGGAACTGTTTTGCCAGGGCATCGATGGCCAGATGTTCAACCGCCCCGGCACCCCCTGGCCCGAGGCGGACATCACCATTGTGGATCTGGCCACCTTCGCCCGCGAAGGCTACAACGCCCAGCTCTCCATCGCCTATATCTCACTAATCAATACCGTCAACAACATCGCCGAGCGGGATCAGTTTCTGGGGCGTCCCATCATCAACGTGACCGACGAAGGCCATATCATTACCAAGAACCCGCTCCTCGCACCCTATGTGGTAAAGATCACCAAGATGTGGCGGAAGCTGGGCGCCTGGTTCTGGCTGGCGACCCAAAATCTGGACGACCTGCCGAAAGAAGCCGAAACCATGCTCAACATGATCGAGTGGTGGATCTGCCTGTCGATGCCCCCGGACGAGGTCGAGAAAATCGCCCGCTTCCGCGAACTCACCCCCTCCCAGAAAGCGCTGATGCTGTCCGCCCGCAAGGAAGCTGGCAAGTTTTCGGAAGGCGTGATCCTGTCCAAATCCATGGAGCTCCTGTTTCGGGCGGTGCCACCCAGCCTGTACCTGGCCATGGCGATGACCGAACCGGAGGAGAAGGCCGAACGCTACCAACTGATGCAGGCACACGGCATCAGTGAACTGGACGCCGCCCTGCGGGTGGCGAAAAAAATTGACGAGGCTCGGGGCATCGCCCCATTGCCCCTGGATGACCTGACACCGAATGCCGGCTGACTCTGGTCAGCGACATGCCAAACAGCCGCGATCTGCAAGGCTGTGATGCGGACACACCGCATTGATCAACCCCGCTCGCACCGCATCCGATCCAGCGAGCGACTACTGCTCAAGCGGTAGTGGATGCCATTGATCCCATGTCCCGGAGGGCCCAGCCCTTTGGGAGGGAACCCTCCATCACTTTTCCGGAGGTTCCCATGACCACATCCTTAGCAATCACTGATCCCATTGACGCAACACCCCATTGTTTATCCGACACCCGTCGGCGGGAAGAGCGCATCATTGAGCAAGCCATTGCCCTACTGGAACAACGCCTGTTCCAACGGGAGACCGCACTGCAGAATCCCAACGCGGTGCGGGAGTACCTGCGCCTTAAACTGGCCGGCAAGCCCCACGAGGTCTTTGCCGCCATCTTCCTCGACACGCAACATCGGGTGATCGCCTTTGAATGCCTGTTCACCGGCACCCTCGACGGGGCTTCCGTGTATCCTCGCGAGGTACTCAAGCGCACACTTCTGTTGAACGCCGGTGCGTTGATCCTGGCCCACAATCATCCGTCGGGAGTCTGCGAGCCCAGCAGTGCCGACAGAGCCATCACCACACGACTGAAGGAAGCCCTGGCTTACATTGATGTGCGGGTGCTGGATCATTTTATCATTGGTGACGGTGTGCCCTTCTCGTTTGCCGAGTCGGGTTTGCTTTGACATCGACTATTCAATACTCGTTGATTAATCCAACGTCTACCATTCTCGGAACCGGGGCAACCTGTTATTCAAGTTGCCCAGGTATAGAATGTCCGGTTGCGTATGGACTACGAAATCACCAGACGCCAAGGTTGCCCATCAATTACAGTAACAGCCTTATCGATTATTTGAGAATACGCGGTTTTTCTCATTACTTCCTGAATGATTCATCTACCTGAGCCGAAAACCACCGGATCAGAAAAACGACCCGCATTAAGGAACGCTTAACTTCGCTCGCAACTTCCAATCAGCGAAAAGATACCCAATCTCCAAAGCTCATTACATCCTGATACTACGCAGACCATCTCAAGCGCTTTCATTGCGCACCAATGATACTATCGTGCCCTCGAAAAACAGCAGGAACAGCTTTAAATGCGCGAACAACTGGAGCGATATCAGGTCTGGATTTATCTGGTTGCCATCCTGGCCGGCATGGCCATCGGCTGGGTATCACCAAAACAGACCCGTCATTGGGAGATGTTGTTTTGGCCAGCCCTGGGTGTTCTTCTGTATACCACTTTCACTCAGGTACCACTGATACATCTCAGGTCGGCATTTCGTGATCGCCGCTTTCTGGCCGCTTTGCTGACGGGCAATTTTATTCTGATACCGGTGCTCGTTGGTCTTCTGTTGTGGCTGTTACCGGATGATCCCGCTATTCGTCTCGGCGTGCTGCTGGTACTGCTGGTGCCCTGTACGGACTGGTTTATCAGTTTTACCCATCTTGGCGGCGGGGACGGGGCCCGGGCCATCGCGGCCGCACCTATTCTTTTGCTGGTCCAGCTCATTTTGCTACCCATTTATATCTGGCTCTTCATGGGCAATATCGCCATTGAGCTGGCGGTTGGCAGCCACTTGCTGCCAGCCTTCTTCGGATTGATTGTCACCCCGCTGATCCTGGCCTGGTTAACCGAACGGTTGACGGAAAAACACCCGCGCGCGCAAACACTGGTGGACTGGCTTGGGTGGCTGCCCGTGCCGTTGCTGGCATTGGTGGTGTTTCTAATTGCCGGCTCCCAGGTCAGCCTGGTGATCGACAATGGCGCCCTGCTGTGGTCGGCGCTTGTGGTTTTTGTACTTTATCTGGTTGCCGCCGCTACCATCGGCAAGGGGCTCAGTGAGCTATTCGGGTTCACGCCCACTATCGGCCGCACCCTCACCTTCAGCCTCGGTACCCGCAACTCCTTCGTCATGCTGCCGCTGGCGCTGTCACTGCCGGAGCCCTGGCGTGCCGCCATCGTTGTCATCGTCTTCCAATCTCTGGTTGAGTTGTTTGGCATGGTGGCGTATCTGCGTTGGCTGCCGCGCCTGATCAGGAATGCCGACTGAGCCGGGAACGCAGCCTTACCCGGCGCAACAGGACAATTGAGTCACATCCGTGGTAAAAGTCTGGGCGCAGAGCTTGAGCCCTTCCACCATGGTCAGGTAGGGAAACAGCTCTTCAGCCAATTCCTGCACGGTCATATTGGCCCGCATCGCCATCACTGCCGTCTGGATCAGTTCTCCAGCCTCAGCGGCAACTGCCTGCACTCCCAGCAAGCGGCCTGAATCCTGTTCGGCCACCATTTTGATAAAGCCATGGGTGTCGAAATTCACTAAGGCGCGCGGCACACTGTCCAATCTGAGCACGCGAGTATCGACCCGTAAGCCCTGCGTGGTCGCCCGCTCTTCCGTCAAGCCAACGGTAGCCACCTGCGGATCGGTAAAAATCACCGCCGGCATGGCACCGAGATCGAGCATGGCCTCGCCACCGGTCATATTGACCCCGGCTCGGCTGCCTCCGGCGGCGGCCACATAGACAAACTGCGGTTGGCCGGTGCAATCACCTGCCGCATAGATATCCGGCACGTTGGTTTGCATTCGCTCATCCACCTGAATCGCGCCACGCACTGTCTTTACGCCGATCTGTTCCAGGTTCAGCTGTTCGGTATTGGGTGTGCGCCCGGTGGCGATCAACAACTGCTCTGCTCGCAGTTCACCCGCGTTGGTGTCCAGTATGAACTCGCCATCGGAGTAATCGACCCGGCTGGTCTGAGTCCGCAGCAATACCCGAATGCCTTCCCGCTCAAACGCCTTCCGAATGGCATCGCCAACAGCCGGATCGTCACGGGAAAGCAGTCGGCTGCGCACCAGGATGGTTACCTCACTGCCCAGCCGCGCAAAGGCCTGGGCAAGCTCCAATGCCACCGCTGATCCCCCGATCACCAACAGATGCTTCGGAATGACGGGAAGCGACAAGGCGGAGGTGGAAGTCAGATACGGCGTATCGGCCAACCCTGGAATGGGTGGGATCGCCGGTCGCGCACCCACCCCAATAAAGGCCCGATCAAATTCGATCCGCCGCACTTCGCCCTCCGGGGTGGTGACGGCGAGCGCATTGGCCGCCACGAATTGCGCTGTTCCCTGGATCAGGGTAATGGCCGGGTTGTCACGTAGAATACGGGCATATTTAGCCTCGCGCAGCGCTTCTACCAATCCCTGTTGTTGCTCCAGCAGTCTGGCACGATCTACGAGCGGTGCCCCGGCGCCGAGTCCATCGTCAAAGGGGCTATTTCGTCGAAGGTGAGCGATATGCGCCGCTCGGATCATGGTCTTCGACGGTACGCATCCGGTATTCACGCAGGTGCCACCAAGGGTGGCTCGCTCGATCACGGTTATCCGGGCGCCGCGCTCCGCCGCCTTCAGCGCGGCGGCCATGGCGGCACCACCGGTACCGATGACAGCAATGTGAATCGCTTGCGCTTCACTCATGACAGTTTCCTCTCCGAAAATTACCCTACAATCTCATTACTTCTGATCTGCCGAGCTTTGTTTGAGGATAGAGGGATAACCGGCATTGGCCGTGGCCTCCGTCAACTCTGTAACGGAGGTTTGCGTGTCCTCGAAGGTGACCCTGGCTTCGCGCCGCGCGAAGCTGACATTGACATCCCTGACACCATCAATCCGCTTGAGCGCAGTCTTGACGGTGATCGGACAGGCGGCGCAGGTCATACCGGGCACATCCAGCGTGACGGTCTGCTCCGCGCCCCAGAGGGGCAGACTGAACAGGGCAAACAGTGAACTTACAAGCAAGAACTTTTTCATTTCTGGTCTCTCAATAAAACAGGGGTAGGACATAGGGGAACACCGCGGCGATGGCGATCAGCAACGCTACGAACCAGAAGGCGGCTTTGTAAGCGCCATGCACCCTGGGTGCAGCGCACACATCGCCGGGTTCACAAGCCCTGGCGGGCCGGTATAGCTGGCGCCAGGCAAACACCATGGCCACCAAGGCGGCCGCCAGAAACCAGGGACGGTAGGGTTCCAATGCGGTTAAATTACCGATCCAGGCGCCGGAAAACCCCAGCACCACCAACACCAACGGTCCCAGGCAACAGGCAGAGGCCAGCAAGGCTGCAACACCCCCGGCAAGCAACGAACCGCGTCCCGGTTTGGATTCAGGCATGGACAAATCTCCTGTTGTTTCATTCACCACTGTGGCAAGCTTATCTCCGTAGTTGACTACGGAGTCAAGCATCGTGTCCGGTTCTAAATCCACCTCCATGACCATCGGCAGTCTGGCCAAGGCCGCAGAGATAAACGTCGAAACCATTCGCTACTACCAACGGCTGGGGCTGATGACGGAGCCAAAAAAGCCCTTAGGCGGGATTCGCCGCTACGACGACGTCGCGCTGGCACGGCTTCGATTCATCCGCAGGGCACGATGGCTGGGATTCAGTCTGGAGGAAATCGGAGAACTGCTGAAACTCGAAGACGGCACCCATTGCGACGAGGCCAAAGCACTGGGCGAGCGCAAGCTGGGCAACGTGCGAGACAAGATCCGCAGCCTTCAGCAAATTGAAGGCGTGCTCGACCAACTCGTCGAGGAATGTTGTACGCAGAAGGACAATGTCACCTGCCCGCTGATCGGTTCCCTCCACGAGGGGTTTGATACAGCTACCAAATGATGGAACACATGACAAAAAGATCGTCGCAACTAGTCGGATGCGATGTGCAAGGTCCAAACCAAAAAAAACGAGACCAGCCTTTGGGCAACCTACCCCCCCAGCTGGCGAAACTCTATTTCGGACAATGGCCTGAGTTGACCGAACCTTGATTTATGGTAGACTTCTGCTCTCTTCACACAGGGGTCACTTGATAACCGAATGGCAAAAAACTGGACGCTAATACTGTTTGCGGTCTTGATGGTAGTGCAATCACTATCCATCGCCGCTGATGTATTGCCCATCCATTCGGATCACCAACCCCATGAGTTGGCGGATATGTCCGGGGGAGACGGTTCAACCCAAGCGACAGACCCGTCACCGGGATCAGACCACAACACACCGCCCGGCCATTGCCACTCCGGCCATTGCCATGGCTCTCATATGCTGCTGTCCATGCAGCTGCCCACGCTGCCGACTGCCTCTTCCAACCAGGTCGCACTACTCTATACCGTCGACCACCCGTCTCCCCCCATCGCTGCGATACTCCGACCGCCCATAGCCTAACCTCACTTTCCGGTCATCGACCGGCACCAGGATTTTTCAAAAATCTTTACGTGAGGTAATTCATGTCCATGCTATTCCGTTTGCGTCCGGATTCAGGCCGAAGCCTGATAATCCGGACAACGCGCCTGCTGATTTGCGGCGCGCTGCTAATCCTGTCCGGGCTTATCCAGGCCGCTGATCGCGCCCCTGCAACACTGACGCTACCCGAGGCCTTCGCCCGGGTGCTCAGTGACAATCCCGAATTGGCAATGTATCCCTACGATATTCGCGCGGCCGAGGCGCGGGCCCTCCAAGCCGGGTTCCGGCCAAACCCGCAGATTTCTCTCGACGTAGAGAATATCGGTGGTAGTGGCGAATTCTCAGGGACTGACGCCATGGAAACCACCCTGGCGCTCAGCCAGGTCATTGAGATGGGCGGCAAGCGCCCCCTGCGCCGTGATGTTGGCCAATGGCGCCGCCGAACCATTGAGCGTGACTACGAACTTGCCAGACTGGACGCATTGTCGGCAGCGGCCAGTCGTTATCTGGAAGTAGCGCAAACCCAGCGCTTGCTGGCCTTTTCCCGGCAAGTCGTCGACTATACAAGCACTGCAGAAAACGTTGCCCAAAGGCGGTTTAATGCTGGCAGCGCCAGTCGGGCGGAACTGAGCCGTGCCCGCACGGATCTGATGCAGGCCAAGCTGGCGGTGAGCAATCTCACCGTGCGCTTGGACAATTCCAAACGGCGCCTAGCGAGTCTATGGGGAGAAACCTCGGCGGATTTTACCGGCGTCGAGGCCGAACTCTTTGCCCTGGCGCCAACGCCTGAGTTTGCCAGCGTCCAACTCCAACTGGAGCAGGCCCCGCAGCTGCAACAGTTTATAACCCTGGAAAGACTGCGCCAGGCTGAACTGGACCTCGCCATTGCCCGGGGCCGGCAGGACATCGAAGTCGGCGCGGGCATCAGACGGGTCGAAGGCACCGGCGATACTGGTGTGGTTTTTTCGTTTTCCATGCCCCTTGGCGTCTCTAACCGAAACCAGGGCAACATCACTGCCGCGCGGGAAAACCTGACAAAACTGGATCTCGAAAAGAAGACCACTCGGGTGAAAGTGTTCACAGAACTGCGCAATGCCTTCGCCCAACTGGAACAGGCCCGCGAGCGGGTTACCCTGTTACGTGAGCAGATACTGCCCGAGGCACAGCAGGCACTGACGCTGGTTCAGGAAGGCTACGGCGACGGGCGTTTTTCCTATCTGGAACTGGTGGAAGCCCGGCGCCAACTGCTGTCCTTCGAAACCGAGGCCGTTGCCGCCGCCACCGATTTTCACCAGACCCTTATCACCCTGGAGACCTTGACCGGCCAGCCGCTCACGGGGGAACGCCAGTCGCTCTATCCCACCGACACAGCCAATGATTTCCGGTCCCAACTGCGCCTACCCACGCTGGACAGCATCGATGATGAAGGGTCTCTTTCTCCACAGGATGAATCACAATGAACAAGTTAATGAATTATTTAATTGGCGGCCTTCTTCTAGCCGCCATGGCATCTCAAAGCACAATCGCCGCCCCATCAGATCAAGACTCTCACACCGAAGTGGGCGCTCAGCACACAGATGAAAAGCAACACTCGGAAGAGGAACATGCCGAGGAAGATCACGCTAAAGATGAAGGCGACCATGCCGAAGACAGCGGTCATGAAGGCCATGAGGAGGAAGAGCCCGAGCTGACCTTTAACGCCGATCTGCTCCGTGACTTTGGCGGTGAAATTGCCACCGCTGAAGCTGGTGTGATTCGCCAACAAGTCTCACTGCCCGGCGAAGTAAAACTCAACGAGGAGGCGGTAGCCCATATCACACCCCGCTTTCCGGCCAAGATCGTCGAGGTGCGGGCAAAAACCGGTGACCGGGTCAAGGCCGACGATATTCTCGCCGTGGCCGAAAGTTCCGAGACCCTCTCCCGCTTTCCGCTGAAATCCCTGATCGACGGGGTGGTAATCAAACGCCACGTCACCTTAGGGGAACACCTGGCGCCCGACGATACCGCTTTTGTCGTCGCGAACCTGTCCACCCTGTGGGTGGATATCGCCCTCTACCCCAAGCAGGTGCCGCTGGTAAAAACAGGGCAGCCGGTACGGGTAACCACCAGCCACGGTCCATCACCGGTGGAGACCAGCCTGGACTATGTGGCCCCCTTGGTGGACGAGGCCACGCGTACGGGTTTGGCACGGGTCTTCCTGGCCAATACGGATAATGACTGGAAGCCGGGTATGTTCATTGAAGGCCAAATCACCCTAGGTGAATTTTCCGCGGCGGTCGTGGTACCCAGGACCGCCATTATCGATCTGGAAGGCCAGTCAACGATATTCGTGCAGCACGACGGCAACTGGGAACCTCGCCCGGCCAAGCTGGGTCGCGGGGACAACGACTCGGTGGAAATCCTGTCTGGCTTGGAATCAGGCGAACGCTATGTTGCCAAAGGGGGATTTGTGCTCAAGGCACAGCTGCAGAAAAGTGAATTCGAATCCGGTCACAACCACTAATTGCGGGAGAACAGTATGCAAACCCTTATTCGTTTTGCGCTGGAGAACCGACTGTTAGTGGTCGTGATCTCTCTGGCGATGCTTATCGGCGGTTACTTCGCCTATCGAACCCTGCCGGTGGATGCCTACCCGGATATTTCACCAGCGTTGGTGCAGGTCTTTGTGGAAACCGAAGGTCTGGCGCCGGAGGAAGTGGAAAAATACGTTACCTACCCCATTGAAAGTGCCATGAACGGCCTGCCGCAACTGGATCATGTGCGGTCGATCTCCAACTTCGGCTTGTCGGTGGTCAATATCTACTTCGAGGACGGCACCGATATTTACTTCGCCCGCCAGCTGGTGGGGGAACGGTTGCAGGTGGCCCGGGAGGCTATTCCCGACGGCTTTGGCGAGCCGGTGATGGGCCCCATCACTACAGGACTCGGCCAGATTCTGTTCTACGTGCTGGAGGACACCAGCGGACAATACAGCAATACCGAGCTGCGGGAGATCCAGGACTGGATCGTCAAGTTCAACCTGCAGACGGTAAAGGGCGTTACCGAAGTTCTTTCCATCGGCGGTGAGGTCAAGCAGTTCCAGGTGCGTATCGACCCCGACGCGCTGATCCGCTACGACGTGTCGCTGCCCGACATCAAGGAGCGCATCGAGGCCAACAATGCCAACGCCGGGGCCCAGTTCATCGTCAAAAACGATGAGCAGTACATCGTGCGATCGGTGGGTCTGGCCACGGATCTTGAAGCCCTGCGCAACATTGTGGTGAAAACCATCGACGGTACACCCGTCTACCTGCACCAGTTGGGCGAACTGGACATCGGCGGTGAAATCCGCCGCGGGCTCACCAGCAAGGACGGCGAAGGTGAAGTGGTCGTGGGCATGGTATTGAAGCTCATTGGCAGCAATACCTCCCAGGTGATCGGCGCCGTCAAGGAGGAGCTGGCCACCATCAATGCCAACCTGCCGGAAGGTATCGAGGTGCAGCCCTATTATGACCAGGCGACCCTGGTCAAGGCGGCTGTCAGTACCGTTATCAATGCACTACTGCAAGGCATTATTCTGGTGGCGCTGGTGCTGTTGGCGTTTATGGGCGGGTTCAGACCTAGCCTGATGGTGGCGCTGTCGATTCCGTTCTCCGTCGGCTTCACCTTTCTCGCCATGAAATTCTTCGACATCTCCGCCAACCTGATGTCGCTGGGCGGGATTGCCATCGCCATCGGCATGATGGTGGATGGTGCGGTGGTCGTGGTGGAGAATATCGACCGGATGTTGCGCGAATCCTCCCCGGACGAATCGCGCCTGCACCTGGTGGCGCGGGCCTGCCAGTCAGTGGCGCGCCCGATTCTGTTTGCCATCAGCATCATCATCATTGTGTTCCTGCCGCTGTTCACCTTGCAGGGGGTGGAAGGGGCGACCTTCCGGCCACTGGCCTATACCGTAGCGGTGGCCATGCTCGGATCCCTGTTCTTTGCCCTGATCGTGGCACCGGTGGCCTCCTCCCTGCTGATGAAGCGCCCCGAGACAGACCCCGACAAACCTCGCAAGGACATTGTCAGTTTGCTGCTAAAAGGCTACCAACCTCTGGTGGAGGCCATGGTGGCACGCCGCTGGATTGCCGTGACCCTAGCGGCAGTGGTCCTGCTCATCGGCGTTGCTGTCGCCCCGCGGCTGGGCTCGGAATTTGTGCCCCGCTTTAATGAAGGGGATTTGCTGATCCGCGCCACCATGGCGCCGTCCATTTCGCTGGAAAAAGCCGAGACGACGATTGGCGTATTCGAGCGGCAATTGATGGCAGCGTTTCCGGAGGTCACCCAGGTGGTGTCGCGCATTGGTCGGGGTGAAGTCGGCGCCCACGCCGATCCGGTGAACAACGCGGAGATTTTTGTCGCTCTCAAGCCCCAGGACCAATGGCAAAGCGCGGAGACGCTGGATGGCTTGTATGCGGCCATGAGCGAGAAATTCGCGGATTTCCCCGGCGCGCAATTCAACTTCACCCAGCCCATTGCTGCCGCTGTGGATGAACTGCTCACCGGCACCAAGGCCGAACTGGCCGCCAAGCTGTTTGGCGATGACCTGGATGTGCTGGTCGAGAAAGCACAGGCTATAGAAAAGGTGATGCGCACCGTGCAGGGCGCTCAGGATGTTCAACGCGACCAAATCGGCGGTACGCCGCAATTGCGCATTTCGTTGAACCGGGAGGCTATTGCCCGTTATGGCCTCAATGTCAGCGACGTGCAGCGCACCCTGAGCGTCGCCGTGGGCGGCAGCGAGGCCGGACAGGTGTTCGAGGGCATCCGCCGCTTTGATATCTATGTGCGCCTTGAAGAGCCCGCGCGCAACCGGGCCGATGTCATCGGGCAGCTCATTATCAAGAACGCCGCCGGGCAGCGCATTCCCCTGGAGGAACTGGCTGCCATCGAGGAGGTGGTGGGGCCGCGCCAGATCACCCGGGAAAACAATCAGCGCTTTATCACCATCCAGACCAACGTTCGCGACCGGGACATCGGTTCCTTCGTGGCCGAGGCCGATGCCGCCATTGCACAGCAAGTGGATTTGCCGCCGGGCTATTTTCTCAAATGGGGCGGGCAGTTCGAACTCCAGCAGCAGGCCAACAAACGTCTGATGATCGTTGTGCCCATTACCCTGGCGCTGGTGTTCCTGATGCTGTTTGTCAACTTCAGATCCCTGCGCAACGCCCTGCTGATCATGCTCAATATCCCGTTGGCGCTGGTGGGCGGTATCGTCGCCCTCTGGCTGAGTGGTCAGAGCCTCTCGGTGCCGGCTTCAGTAGGATTTATCGCCCTGTTTGGTATCGCCCTGGAAAATGGCCTGGTGTTGGTGAGTTACCTGAATGAACTGGTCAAGGACGGGGTCTCCATTGCCGAAGCCAGTGTGCGGGCGGCCTGCGCAAGGCTGCGGGCGGTGATCATGACCGCCGTCACTACTGCCCTGGGGCTGTTCCCGCTGTTGTTCGCCACCGGCACCGGCAGCGAGGTGCAGCGGCCACTGGCCACCGTTGTGGTCGGCGGCCTGGTCACCGCCACCATACTGACCCTATTGGTTATACCCGCACTGTATCACTGGTTTGCTGACAAGCCCGCTGATATGAGCGAATCCCATTAACCTGGAGTGACTGTCATGCAAGAGATCAAAGCCTATATCAAACACCGCAAACTGGAAGCCGTGACCCTGGCCCTGCACCGCGTGCAGGGCGTCACCGGCATGAGTGTTGCTCACGTTGTCGGCTTCGGCCGGAGCAAAGTCAATACCAGCGCTGCCAACCCGATTGAAGGCGCGGGGGATTTTGTCAAGCACGTGAAAGTGGAGATCGTGTGTCACGATCAGTACGTGGACGAGGTCGTCCGCGTACTGAAAGCCGAGGCGCATACCGGACTGCGCGGCGATGGTCGCATTTTTGTCAGCGACGTCAATCGTGCAATTCGAATCGAGGACGGTGCCGAGGACAGTACGGTTGTCTGAGAAAAGAACCCGCCCTTTTCAAGCGGGCGGGTTCCATTTCAGCTTTCGCCCCCTCTACACCTGATGATTCATCTTCAACAGGAGCTGTGACTCATGACCTTGTACAGTCAGTTCAAGCCGTTTTAGATGGCTTTACCGTGCAGGGTTATGACGACAGGACAAGATTATGAGTGATTCACCCAAGCATCGAAAAACTGACTCGAAGAATGCTCCACCCTTTCGAACACATCGTATCTACGCCATCAACAGTGAATGGTATTTTTTAACCCGGGAAGGTCAAAATATCGGGCCATTCCCGAACAAAAAAGCGGCAGAAGAAGGCCTCGCAGAATTCCTGAAAGCTGTCAAGAAGGATGAGTAAACAATGACCCAAAATCCACAAAGTTATCAATGCAAAATTCCGTTGCCGTGAGTCGAAAAAAAATCAGGTAAATCCATGGACCAGTCAGTAGAAAGAAACAGCATTGATCTAGCCTATAAAGCAACTGGCCGTAAGTTTTTGGACAGGGAAACCGCCGGAGGGCTGCTTCTGATTGGGGCCACCGTCATCGCTCTGGTGTTGGGTAATTCTCCATGGGCAGGCGCATACCACCACTACCTTAGGGATGATCTTGTTTTTGAGCTATCCGAGCATTTTACTTTCCGCCTGACACTCGAAGAGTGGATCAACGACGGCCTTATGGCCATATTCTTTCTGGTGGCTTCTCTGGAACTGAAGCGGGAAATTCTGGTAGGCGAATTGTCATCCCTAAAGAAAGCCTCCATGCCACTTTTGGGAGCGCTTGGCGGGATGCTCGTCCCGGCCCTGATTTTTGTCGCCCTGAATGTTGACACAGAAAATATAGCCGGATGGGGTATTCCCATGGCGACTGATATTGCTTACTCCTTAGGCATTATCGGATTACTGGGAAAACGCGTGCCTTTGCAACTTAAAATTTTTTTGGTTGCACTGGCTATAGTCGATGATTTAGGAGCGATACTCGTCATTGCTTTGTTTTATAGCAATGACCTGAGTTGGTTATATCTAGGGGCAGGAGCAGCCACTTTTACTCTATTGATACTATGCAACCGCCTTGGCTTAAAAAATCTTTTTTGGTACCTATTGGGAGGTGTCGCTTTGTGGTACTGCTTCCTGAATTCAGGCGTTCACCCTACCATTGCCGGCGTCCTGTTCGCCATTACTATACCCGTTAAACCCAAACTGGACAGTAAAACCCTGAAAGAACGCACCGCCAGAAATGTTGCGGCACTGGAAGAGACGGACATAGAAAACCGTGACCCATTCCAGGACAGTCGTCAGCGAAAAATTCTAGAGGCCATAAAAAAAGACACTGAAAACTCAAGCCCACCACTACTGAAATTAGAAAATTCGTTAATTGATTTTAACGTCTTTTTCATTATCCCTGTCTTCGCTATTGCTAACGCGGGCGTTAAATTGGATGTCAGTTTATTGGAGGTGGTATCGGGTTCCCTGGGCCTGGGTATATTGCTAGGTCTCGCGCTTGGAAAGGCATTAGGAATAACCCTCTTCGCGCTAATCGGTGAAAAGCTGGGCATAGCCGAATTGCACAGCTCACTGAGATGGCGGCATGTGGTTGGCATGGGCATGATAGCCGGCATTGGATTTACCATGTCGCTGTTCATCACCAACCTGGCGTTTAGCGACCCTGAATTGATCAAAATATCCAAGATCAGCATCCTGTTGGCGTCGCTGATTGCCGCCGTTGTCGGTGTTGCCACGTTGTTGATCGGCACTGCGCGAGATAGCCACGAAAACAGGAAGAAATAAACGATGTCCGATGGTATTCGTGTTCAATTCGCGGCTTTTCTCGCCGCAGGAGGCCTGGCTACCGCCACTCACTGGGCGCTCATGGCATCTCTGATCGCCGTGACAGTTCAACCGGTCACGGCCACAGCTGCCGGAAGTGTGGCTGGCGCTGTCGCCAACTACGGCCTGCAGCGGCGACTCGCTTTTCGCAACGCGCGTGGCCACGGTCGAACACTTTGGCGATACCTGGGCTCCTGCGTGTTCGCATGGTTCGCCAACTTCGCCCTCTTTACGTTGCTGAACCACGGTATGAATCTACCCGTTATCGCGGCACAGGCAACTACCACGGCGCTGGTGGCAGTACTGAATTTTGTAATTTATAGGAGTTTGATATTCCATGAGCCTACAATCTGATCCACAGCAAGCAACACGCCGTGAACTGCTATTATCGATAGTCGTTCCGGTCTTTAACGAACGCACGATGTTGCCCGTTTTTCTTGAAAACCTACTGCCAATTCTCCAATCGCTAGCCCTGAAATCGGAGGTTGTTTTCGTCGATGACGGCAGTCAAGACGGCAGTGCTGAATATCTGAAACAGATGATATCCAAAATGCCGGGCATCAAATTGCTAAAGCTGAGCCGTAACTTTGGCAAGGAGGCGGCGGTAACCGCTGGCCTGGAGCACTGTGGCGGAGACGCCGTCATCGTGATGGACGCGGATCTACAGGATCCACCGAAATATATTCCGGCCATGGTCGATGCATGGCAATCCGGTTCCGAGGTGGTACTGATGCAGCGGCGTTGCCGTAACGGCGATTCCCGGCTCAAGCGCTTGAGCGCCCACCTGTTCTATCGGCTGCTCAATGTCTCAAGCCGTACCGAAATTCCTGTGGATACCGGTGATTTCAGGCTGATGAGCCGAAAAGCAATTGACGCTTTACTCAGCCTCAATGAGCGCAATCGATATATGAAAGGGCTATATGCATGGATTGGCATGCCTACCCACACCCTACAGTATGAGCGGGAGCCTCGCGTAGCTGGCGAGACCAAGTGGAGCTATCCGGCGCTTGTCGGACTCGCCTTTGAGGGGTTGACGTCGTTTTCAGTATCGCCATTGCGATGGGCGATCGGCTTGGGAATCTTATCCGCCACTTCAGGGCTCGCCTGGGGGCTTTGGATTTTTATTAAAGCGCTATTGGTTGGAGATCCAACCAGCGGCTATCCATCCCTGGTGTCCATCATCACTTTCCTGGGCGGAGTTCAGTTGTTCAGCATCGGCATAGTCGGTGAATACATCGGCAAGATTTACCTGGAAACCAAGCAAAGACCCATCTATATCGCCGAGAAAATTATCGAAAGCCAGCAAGCAAAATACTGCATCCGATCAGTCCAGCAGGAGCCGTTTAACAATGTTGCCGAAATATAGCTATTGGCTGCTGGCTCTGGCAGCGATTCTTTTAAGTCGTTTTGTCGGTATGGCGATATTTCCTTTCGCCGATACCACGGAGCCGAGATATGCGGAAATTGCACGATTGATGGTAGAAACGGGGGACTGGATCACCCCCTGGTTCGAACCGGGCGTACCATTCTGGGGAAAACCTCCCCTGTCATTCTGGTCACAGGCTGCGGCAATCAAATTATTTGGACTGTCAGAGTTCGCCCTGCGCTTGCCGTCGTGGCTAGCCACTATCGGCATGGTCTATCTCACATGGCGGCTCGCCTTGCAGCTTTGGGGCAGTCACGTAGCCCGCTGGTCGGCGCTGATCTTTTCCAGTATGGCCCTGACCTATGTAAGCGCCGGCGCTGTGATGACGGATGCCTTCTTGGCGCTTGGGACAACACTCTCGCTCGTGAGTTTCTGCCTGGCGACGCAGGAACAGGGCTTTGCCTGGCGCTGGTTATTTTTTTTGGGCCTGACCATCGGACTGTTGTCCAAAGGACCACTGGCAGCCGTGCTGGTGGGAATTCCGATTGTGTTGTGGTTATTGTTTCGAGGCGGGAAACTCAGCGATTTGAAAGCGCTGCCGTGGCTGCGGGGAGGCTTGATAACCGCCGTTCTGGTGGTGCCCTGGTATGTTTTGGCGGAACTCCAGACCCCGGGATTTCTGGATTATTTCCTCGTCGGCGAGCACTTCCGCCGGTTTGTCGTGCCCGGCTGGGCGGGGGATCTCTATGGCCGTGCGCATCAATATCCGCGGGGCACCATCTGGGTTTTCTGGCTCATGGCCAGCTTCCCGTGGGGGATACTGGCCCTGTTTATGCTCATTGCTGCCACGGTGAGAAGGCGATTGGCGGCAAAACGCATTTTGAATGACCGGATGACGCTGCTGTTACTGCTTTATGCTCTGGGGCCGCTGCTACTTTTTACTCTCGCGGGCAATATTCTGTGGACGTATGCGCTGCCTTCGTTACCCTTTGCGGCGATACTGATCGCAAGACCGGTTTCGGCGCTGAGTGCGCAGTCGTGGCCCGGGCGCCTGCGCGCACCTGCTGCCGCTATCACCCCGCTGCTGTTGACTAGTGTCGTTATCACTGTCGGCAACAGCTTAACCCTCGTCAAGTCGGAGAAGAGCCTGGCCAACTACTACAGTCGCCAGAGCAGGCCCGCCGACAGCCCCTTACTATATTTGGATAAATTGCCATTCTCCGCGCGCTTTTACTCTCAGGGGCGGGCTCGAGCGGTAACAGCGGAACAGTTTGAAAACATGCGCGAGCGGCGGGAGTATCGGCGGTATTTTGCAGTGATCCCTGCGCGCTGGCCAAATGAGCGCATAACCGCATTGTTTGGCGACGCCAGTACCGAATTCACAGACCGCCGACATCGGCTATTGTCAATCCAAGAGCGGGCCGTGGATCTTGTGCCTTCGGCCAAAGGCCGATAATTGACCGGGATTAATTCCCACACTGACCTGGCCGGGCTGCCACGCAGCCGGGATGTTACTGGAGACGATAATCCAGCTCCTTGACCTCATGGAAAGTTACGGACACCGCCGATGCATTGCAACTATTATCCAAAACCGCGCCTAACTAACCGAAAACTGACACATGGAGTACTAAGTAACTATCATGAAGAGCAGACCACCAAAGCAAATCTCTCCATTTATTCGAAGATTAGCATTCCATGGCGCGCTAGGGGCTATCCTCGGCGTTTTACTGTTACATCCGCTGATCACGGCAGTTTTCTTTCTGGAATTCAAGAGTCAGTTCGATATTCCGTCAGAAAGTATCTGGGATTTTGCTATAACTAGATTACAAACTAATGCTTGGTTTGAACTGGTCCCCATGAACGCCATTTTCGCGTTGATTGGTGCCTCATTCTCTATCGTCATCAGCGCCTACTCCCGCACACTCGACGCACAACAAAGACGCGTTTC
>TARA_R110000850_G_scaffold33279_4_pt1 | contig 20646 bp, 21 predicted proteins | sample TARA_R110000850 | Tara Oceans TARA_R110000850 (sample SAMEA4397586) | marine metagenome | biome: Polar Biome; feature: [SRF] surface water layer (ENVO:00010504); material: water (ENVO:00002006), including particulate matter (ENVO:01000060) such as... | depth 5 m | reverse complement strand
GGAAATCGCCCGGCCGTGGCGACGCCTGAACGGACTGGCAGCGGGTCTCGTGATCGCTGATGTCCTGCCGGCGACGGGCTTCGCGCTGGGTCTGGCCATGGCCTTCGGTGCCCTGCAACAGTCGGCCGGAGCCGCCCTGCCGGGCCTGGCCCTGGCCGGAGCGAGCTTGGCCCTGCGCGGACTGGTCGCACAGGTCGCGGTCCTGACGGCGGGTCAGGGGGCGGCCATGGTCAAGCGCCGGGTCCGCGGCGACCTGCTGACCCAGCTGTTCGCCGGTCGTCGCCCGTCGGGGGATTCGATGACCGCCGTGGTCGACGGGGTCGAGGCCCTGGACGGCTACTATGCCCGCTTCGCCCCGGCCCGGCTGGCCGCCGCGGTGAGCCCGGTGCTGATCATCGCCCTGTGCGCGGTCGCCAGTCCGGTGGCGGCGGGCATCCTGACCCTGACGCTGATTCCGTTCGCCTTCGGCATGGTCCTGGCGGGGTCCGCCGCGGCGGCGGAAAGCCGACGCCAGTTCCTGGCGCTGGAGCGGCTGTCGGGCCTGTTTCTCGACCGGGTGCGGGCCCTGCCCACCCTGCTGAGCTTCCAGGCCGAATCCCGCACCCGCGACGAGATCGCGCGCGCCGCTGACGAACTGGAGGCCCGCACGGGCCGGGTGCTGAAGATCGCCTTCGTGTCGTCAGGGGTTCTGGAGTTCTTCTCGGCCCTGTCGGTGGCGCTGGTGGCCGTCTACTGCGGCTTCAACCTGCTGCACCTGTTGCCGTTTCCGGTGCCGGAACGCCTGACCCTGCCGCAGGCCTTCTTCGTCCTGGCCATGGCACCGGAGGTCTATGCCCCGATGCGGCGGCTGGCCGCCGCCTATCACGAACGCCAGGCGGCCGAGGCCGCGGCGGCGTCACTGGTCGGGGCCGTCCCCCCGGCGGTCGCCCGCGTCGCCCGCGTCCCCGTCCCGGCGACCGCCCCGGCCCCCGCCCTGCGTTTCCGGAACGTGACCATCACCTATGACGACGGCGTCAGCCCGGTGCGCGACTTCGACCTGGACGTGCCGGCCGGATCGATCGTCGCCCTGGTCGGGCCGAGCGGCTCGGGCAAGAGCAGCCTGCTGCACCTGTTGCTGGGCCTGGCTCCGCTGACCGGGGGCGAGGTCGAGGCCGACGGCCTGGCCCTGTCGGCGGCCGGCAGTTTCACCGACCGGGTCGGCTGGGCCAGCCAGGCGCCGGTCGTGGTGCCGGGCACCCTCGGCGACAACATCGCCCTGGCGGCGCGCGGGGCCTCACGCGACAGCCTCCAGGCCGTCGCGACCCTGGCCGGTCTGGACGGCGACCTGGACCGGATGCTCGACGAGCGCGGCGGCGGCCTGTCGGGCGGCGAACGGCGGCGGCTGGGCCTGGCCCGGGCCCTGCTGAAGCCCGCGCCGATCCTGTTGCTGGACGAGCCGACCGCCAATCTGGACGCGGCGTCCGCGACCGCCCTGCTGCCGGTCATTCGCGCCGCGGCGCGCGGTCGCACGACCCTGATCGCCACCCATTCGGCGGCGGTCGAGGCCCTGGCTGACGTGGTGGTGCGTCTGTGAACGGTGCCGCCCGCTTCCGCCAGATGATCCGCGAACAGCGCCGACGGCAGGGTGGCCGCCTGGCGCTGGCGGCCGCGGCGGGGGCCACGGTCAGCGCCGCCGCGGTGCTGCTGCTGGGCCTGTCCGGCTGGTTCATCACCGGCGCGGCCCTGGCCGGAGTGGCCGGCGGCACCGCCATCGGGGCGTTCAACTATCTGCTGCCCAGCGCCGCCATCCGTTTCCTCGCCATCGCCCGGACCGGGGCCCGCTACATCGAGCGGGTCAGCGGCCATGCGGCGGCACTGAAGGCCCTGGCCCGGCTGCGACCGGCCCTGTTCGACGGCCTGGCCGCGGCCCCGCCGGCACGCGCGCAGGCCCTGTCCAGCGGCGAGGCCTCGGCCCGGATGATCCAGGACGTCGATGCGGTCCAGACCCTGTTCGTGCGGTTGAGCACGCCGTGGGCCGCCGGGGCCGGAGGCATCATCGCCATCGCGCTGGCCGGGCTGGCCGGACCGGCGGCTGCGGCCACGGTCGCGGCCGGGACCGGGCTGGCGGTGCTGGGCGCGCTGGTGATCGGCCGCCGGGCCGCCGACCCGGCCGGACGCCGCGTGCAGGTCGCCACCGGCCGGTTCAAGGACCGGTTCTCGGCCCTGCAGGCGGCCGCCCCGGAACTGAGGGCCTACGGGCTGGAGTCCTGGGCGGTGGAACAGATCGCGGCCGAGGCCCGGACCCTGGACCGCCGCACCATCGACGCGGCGGCGGCCGCCGGCTGGATGAACACCTGGCAGGGCGCGGTGACCGGGGCCACCGTCGTCGGGGTGGTGTTGCTGTCGCGGACGGTGCCGTTGCCCCTGGTGGTGCTGGCGGCCCTGGCCGCGGTCACCGGGATCGAGGCGGCGGGGGCGGTGGTGGCCAGTTTCCGCCAGAGCGGCGCCGCGGCCGAGGCCGTGGGGCGGCTCGGCGACCTGCTGGACAATCCGGTGCCGGACACCGGGACCGTGCCGAGCGGGGACGCCATCACCCTGAGCGAACTGGACCTGACCCTGGCTGCCGGGGCCAGACTGGCGGTCACAGGGCCGTCCGGGGCGGGCAAGACCACCCTGATCGAGCGACTGATGGCGTTGCGCGCGCCCGTCGCCGGCGAACTGGCCCTGGGCGGGGTCGATCTGGCCGGGGCGGAGGTCCGGGCCGTGCGCACGCGCTTCGCCTATGCGGCCCAGGACGTGCGCCTGCTGGCGGGGAGCGTGCGCGACAACCTGGCGCTGGCCCGGGTCGACGCGGCGGAATCGGACCTGTGGGCGGCGCTGGAGACGGCCGACCTGGCCGACCGTGTCCGGGCCATGCCCGCCGGTCTGGATACGCCACTGGGCGACAACGGCGAGCGCCTGTCCGGCGGGGAACGACGGCGGCTGGGGCTGGCGCGGGCCTGTCTGCGGCCGGCCGCCTGGCTGGTGCTGGACGAGCCGACCGAGGGACTGGACGCGGCGACCGAGGCCCGGGTGCTGGAACGGCTGGATCAATGGCTGGCCACAACGGGCCAGGGGCTGATTCTGGTCAGCCACCGTCCCGCCCCGGTGGCCCTGTGTGATCAGGTTCTGGCGGTCACAGGTCGGGACGCGGACGGGCGACTGACCATGAACCGGAACCCGGCGCGCGTCGCCGCCTGACCGGTTCAGCCGACGCCGTCAGCGAGGTCGCGCAGGACCTCCGGTTGTTCGACGCGCAATTCGGACAGGGAGACCAGACGGATCACGCCCTGGGTCTTGAGCCGGGTCAGCACCCGGCTGACCGTCTCGATGGTCAGCCCCAGATAGTCGGCGATCTCGGCCCGGGTCATCGGCAGATGCACATGGCCCGGCGGGATGGTCCGGGCCGGATCGTGTGACGGCAGGTCGAGCAGGAAGGTGGCGATCCGTTCCAGCGCCGTCTTGCGGCCCAGCAGCAACATCTGGTTCTGGGCCGCCGCCAGTTCGTGATTGGCCCGGTCGAACAGGGTGGCCTCCAGCGCTGGACAGTCGCGGATCAGGGCACGGTATTCGGTCTTGCGGAAGCGGCAGACGCTGGCCGGCTCGACCGCTTCGGCGGAAAACACATAGGTGTCAGGGGTCGCCAGGCCGAGAAAGTCGCCGGTGAACAGGAAGCCGATGATCTGCCGCCGGCCGTCGGCCAGCAGCTTGTAGACCCGCACCGAACCCGAGGTGATGTTGAAGACGTGACCGGCCGGGTCGCCCTCCCGGATCATGACGGCACCGGCGGCGAAGGTCAGGTGTTCGGCCATGGCATCGAGCCGGCCAAGGTCCCCTTCCGCTACACTGCCACAGACGCTGAGCGCGCGCGCGCCGCAGGTGTCGCAGGCATTGCTGTTGCGACGTTTGGCGCAGTCGGTCGGAAGGGTCTTGAGTTCCAGCATGGGTCCCTCTTGGCCTTGACGCTCAATCTAGGCGCGATCCGGTGGAACGGCAATCGATCCCCTTTGACCGAGATCAAGGCGGAGCGGACGCAAATCCGCCGAATAGGCCGAATGGCTGTTGTAACCGTTCGACATCTTGCCGCTGAAGACATCGACGATGCCTATGTGCTGGTTCGGCTGGGCTATGCTGATTTGTCGCAGGAAGACTGGCGGATCATGGCCCGCCAGCGGATCGAGGCCGACGAGACGACCGGCGGCATCCTGATCGCCCGCGACCGCGTGCGCCGTCTGCGCGGCCTGCTGCTCTTTGCCATCGCCCCGAAATTCGCCGGCCGGCCCAGTCTTCAGATCGACCGCCTGATCAGTTTCGACCTGCTGGATCCGGCGGTCGTCGCCGATGCCCTGATCGCCGAGGTGCTGCGGGTGGCCGAGGTCCGCGACTGCGACAGCCTGAGTCTGGTACGCCCCCTGGATGCCCCCCCGGACACCGCCGCCCTGGTGCTGGCCTCGGGCGCGGCGGTTCTGCACCAGGTGTTCTGACGCCTTTGACCTCGATCAATGCGGACGGCGTCGCCGGGCGGTTTTTTCAACGCGGAACAGGAGAGTTGCCATGCCCGCCCAGGTCGTCCCCGTCATCATCGGCACCGTCGCCGTCTTCGCCGCCTTCATTCTCGCCGTCGGCTGGGCGGCGCTCAGGACCGCCCTGCCCCGCCGCCACGACGATCCCTCCTGAAAGAAGACGCCGGGGCCGGCCTAGCGGACGCGCACCCCGGTATCCTCAAGGCTTTCCAGATAGGCGATCAGATCGCGGATCTGCTGGGGCTCGAAGGTGAATTCGGGCATCTCCGGATGGGCCGTGACCAGACCTTCGGCGAGGGATTCCTGCAGGCTGCTGACCGGATAGCGGCGGCTCAGTTCGCGAAAGGGCGGGGCCATGGCCGAAGGACTGTCTCCGGCCGGACCGACAGCATGGCAGGCGACGCAGCGCGACCGGACCAGGGCCGCGCCCCGGGCGACAGAGCCCCCCATCGGGGCGTCCGTCAAGGCGACCGAGGCGGTCGGGGCCGCATCCGCAGACCCCGCGACCGGCACCGGGGCGGTGGTGCAGCCGGCCACCAGGACCAGGCCGATGAATTTCAGTGGTGACATGATCAACTCCCTCACAGCCGCCCTTGTCCCATGCCGGACCGCCAGGGACATTGATCCCGATCAATGCGGCGGCGGCGGCAACCCCGTCTGATGGCGGCGAACGGGAGGCCCACCATGAGCTACAAGAGCCTGATGGTCTATGCCGACGAAGGCCTGGACAGCGACACGCGCATCACCCTGGCCTGCGACCTCGCCAGGGTCTTCGAGGCGCATCTGATCGGTGTCTCGGGCAGCGCGCCGGTGCCGCCGCCGGTCGGTGATCCCTATCTGGGCGGCGCCATGATGGGCGAGGCCCTGACCCTGTATCGTGATCTGGCCGAGGGCAATGTAACCCGCGCCGAGGCCCGGTTTCGCGAGCTCAGCGATGACCGGATCGCCGGAAGCGAATGGCGCGGTCGCATCGGCTTCCCCGCGGAATTGGTGATCGAGCAGGCGCGGGCCGCCGACCTGCTGATCCTGGGGCGACGCGATGACCGCGCGCCGTTCTACGGCCCCGACCCGGCAGACGTGCTGATGGCGGCCGGCCGGCCGGTTCTGGTGGTGCCGCCGGCGGCCCCGCGCACGCCGGTGGGCTGGCCGGCGGTGATCGCCTGGTCGGACAGTCGCGAGGCCCGGCGCGCCGTGGCCGCGGCGGTGCCGATGCTGCGCCAGACCGGCACCGTCCACATACTGGAGGTCTGCGACGACGAGCCCACGGACGAGGTCCGGACCCGGCTTGACGATGTGGTCGCCTGGCTGAAGCGGCACGGCGTCGCCGCCGACTGCGCGGTGCGGCCGCGGGGCGGGCAGAGTCACGGCGACGCCATCCTGGGTTTCGCCGCGGAAACGTCGGCGGGCCTGATTGTCGCCGGCGGCTATGGCCACGCCCGGTTGCGGGAGTGGGCGATGGGCGGGGTGACCCGGACGCTGCTCGACGATAGTCCCGTCTGCCTTCTGCTCAGTCACTGACGCCCGAAAAGGAACCGCCCATGTCCACCTTCCAGCACATCCGTCTCGAACTCGCCCGCGAACCCGACCATCCCCGCGGCAGCGCCAGCACCGGCTATGACCTGGTCGCCCCGCTGGACGCCGAGGGCCGGCTGGATCCGGCGGCACTGAAGGCCGCGCCCGAGCGCAGCCACGTGCGCCGGTTTGTCGATGACGCCACGGTGGCGACCGGCCGCCTGCGCCACGCAGACGACGGACGCTGGATCCTCGACCTTGATCCGGGCGACGCCGAGGACGTCACCGGCTTCCGCCTGGGTGAGGAGAAGTTCGTGCTGGGGGAATATGTCTCGCTGCTGACCGCCCGCGGGACCCAGCACACCTACGCCGTCAAACGGTTGCGGCCGGTCTGATCGCCCCGGAGGCTACCGTGTCCCTGCGCATCGCCCTCATCGACGGTCACCCCGACCCGGATGTGGCCCGCTTCGGTCATGCGGTCGCCGGTGCCTATGCGGCCGGAGCCGGGCAGGGTGGACACGAGGTCCGGCTGATCCGTCTGGCCGACCTGGCGTTTCCGGTTCTGCGCAGCCGCCACGACTGGGAACAGGACGCGCCGCCACCGACCGTGGCGGCGGTCCAGGCCGACCTGCAGTGGGCGCGGCACCTGGTGATCGTTCATCCGCTGTGGCTGGGCGCGGAGCCGGCCCTGCTGAAGGCCTTGCTGGAACAGGTGTTCCGGCCCGGTTTCGCCTTCCCCGTGGGGGAGCCGACGTTGCAGGGCGGGCTGCTGAAGGGGCGAACGGCGCGGATCATCGTCACCATGGGCATGCCGGCCTTCGTCTATCGCACCGTCTACCTGTCGCATTCGCTGAAGAGCCTGAAGCGCAACATCCTCGCCTTCGTCGGCATCGGCCCGACCCGGGAGACGCTGATCGGCAATATCGAGGGCATCGGCCCGGACGGGCGGCGCGACTGGCTGGACCGAATACACCGGCTCGGCGCGCGGGGCAGATGACCGGATGACGGGTCGCCGCACGGGCAGCACCGCCCTCCAGGCCAGGGTCATGTCCGCCGGGGCGGCGGCGGCCCTGATCGCGCCCGGCACCACCGTCGGCATGAGCGGCTTTACCGGGGCGGGCTATCCCAAGGCCGTGCCCCTGGCCCTGGCCGCACGGATCGAGGCCGAACACGCGGCCGGTCGACCGTTCAGACTGCGCGTCTGGACCGGGGCCTCGACCGGACCCGAACTGGACGGAGCCCTGGCCCGGGCCGACGGCATGGAATTCCGCCTGCCCTATAATTCCGACCCCGTCGCCCGTGAGCACATCAACCGCGGCGCAATGGAGTATTTCGACATGCATCTGAGCCAGGTGGCCCCGGTCGCCTGGCAGGGATTTCTGGGGCCGCTGGACACGGCGGTGATCGAGGTCGCCGGCATCCGCGCCGACGGAGCCCTGATGCCGTCGACCTCGGTCGGCAACAACAAGACCTGGCTGGACCAGGCCGGTCAGGTGATCCTCGAGGTCAACCGCTGGCAGAACCCGGCCCTGCAGGGCATGCACGACATCTACTACGGCACCGCCCTGCCGCCGCACCGGCGGCCGATCCCGCTGATCCGGCCCGATGACCGCATCGGCGAGACGGCGTTCCGCTGCGATCCGTCGAAGATCGTGGCCATTGTCGAAACCGACGCGCCCGATCGCAACGCCGCCTTCCCGGCCCCCCAGGCCGACGACCTGGCCATGGCCGCACACCTGATCGAATTCCTCGTTCATGAGGTGGCCAGGGGACGACTGCCGCCCGGGCTGCTGCCGCTGCAGTCCGGAGTGGGCAATACGGCCAATGCCGTGCTGGCCGGACTGCTGGACGCCCCGTTCGAGAACCTGACCGCCTTCACGGAGGTGATCCAGGACGGGATGCTGGCCCTGATCGCCGGCGGCCGGCTACGGGTGGCCTCGGCCACCGCCTTCTCGCTCAGTCCGGCGGCGGCCGAAGACCTGAACACGCGCATGGACCTGTTCCACGACCGGATCATCCTGCGGCCGCAGGAGATCAGCAACCACCCCGAGCTGATCCGGCGACTGGGCTGTATCGCCATGAACGGCATGATCGAGGCCGATATCTACGGCAATGTGAACTCGACCCACATCATGGGCTCGCGCATCCAGAACGGCATCGGCGGCTCCGGCGACTTCGCCCGCAACGCCTATCTGTCGATCTTCATGGCCGCCTCGACGGCCAAGGGCGGGCGCATCTCGACCATCGTGCCGCACGCCTCGCACGTCGATCACATCAACCAGGACGTCCAGGTGATCGTCACCGAACAGGGGCTGGCGGATCTGCGCGGTCTGTCGCCGAAACAGCGGGCGGCGGTGATCATCGAAAACTGCGCCCATCCGGACTTCCGGCCGCAGCTGGAGGACTACTACCGCCGGGCCCGGGACGGCGCATACGGCCAGCAGACGCCGATGTTGCTGAACGAGGCCCTGTCGTGGCACCAGCGCTTCATCGACAGCGGATCGATGCGCGGCTGATCCTCGCGGCGGGCGTCAGACCTGAACGTCGCGCGCGCCCGCATCGGCCTCAACCTGCAGACCCATCCGCACGAGGGCGGACAGGCTGTCGGCCTCGGTCTTGACCATGATCTTGGCCCGGAACACCTCGACGGTGCGTGGACTGATCTCCAGGTCCTGGGCGATCTCCTTGTTCGACTGACCGCGGATCAGGCCGTCGAACACCTGGCTTTCGCGCCGGGTCAGCCGCCCCAGCCGCTCCACGGTCGCGGCGCGGGACTGCCGTTCGGCATCGACATCCAGCAGGCGTCGCAGGCAGGTCTTGACGGAGTCGACCAGCTGGACCGGATCGACCGGCTTCTCGATGAAATCGACCACCCCGGCCTTCATCAGCCGCACGGCGACCGGGACGTCGGCATGGCCGGTGACAACAACGACCGGCCAGGCCGCGCCGCGCAAGGTCATGACGCGGCGGATCAATTCACTGCCGTCGATCCCGGGCATGCGCAGGTCGGTGACGACGCAGGCCATGGCGTCGTCGGGCAGGCGATCAAAGAAGTCGGCACCGCTCTCGAAACCCCGCGCCTTCAGGCCCTCGCCGCGAAACAGAACGATCAGGGCATCGCGGACCGCGGCGTCATCGTCGATGACAAAGACAGACGGCATCATGCCGACGCTCCGGTTTCGGCGACACGCGCCAGGCTGAAATGAAATCCTGCCCCGGATGGGCGTACCGACAGGATGCTGTCGTGGTTCCTGAGAATGGTCCGGGTTACCGACAGCCCGAGCCCGCGGCCGTCCAGGGCCGCTGTCTTCGAAGGCTGCTGGGACAGGTTCCATGCCTCCGGCGTCATCCCGGGGCCCGAATCCTCAACGGCGACCTCATACTGCTCGGTGGAAATGGATCGCCCCCTGATGATCACCACACGCTCGCTCTGTCCGGCGACCGATGTGATGGCGTTGCGAACAAGGTTTAGCATCGCCTGCTGAATCTGGATACCGTCGGCCAGGACCCGGTCCTCGCGCGCGTCGACCCGCACGATCACCGTCACGCCGGCCGCCGCCCCCATCGCCGCCACGATCGGTTCGAGTGCCCCGATCAGATGCGACACCCGCTCCGGCCGACACGCGCCGGGCGGCGGGATCAGCCGTCCGCGCAGCTCGCTGATCACCTGCCCGGTCCGCAGCAACTGGCTCCGCGCCAGCTCCAGCGTCGGGCCCGGGCCGGCACCACCGGAGCGCTTCAACTCGGTCTGACCCGCCTGGAGGTAGGCCGTGGCCGCCGTCAGGGGCTGGGTCAGTTCGTGGGCGAGGATCACGGTCATTTCCCCGATGACGTTGGCGTTCCAGCGTCGGTCCAGCCGGGCCGCGAGCCGGGCAGTCGCCGCGCGTCGCACCGCCTCCGCGATCCCGCCCAACAGCAGGGCGGCGGCGACCAGAAGCAGGCCGTCGACCGTTGCCTCGACCGGGCCGAGGCCGGGCAGGATCAACAGGGCGGTCAGGATCGACAGTCCCATGCCGGCCAGCACGCGGCCACGCCCCGGCAGGGCAGCCGGGATCAGGGCCAGGCCGACCAGCGGCAGCAGCCAGACCCGGTCGCCGGCTCCGGGCACCAGGCGGAGGGACAGGGCCAGAACCAGCGCCGCGAGCGCCAGGCAGAGCCCGATCCCCCGTCGACTCCACAGGTCGCGGCCAGGCAGGTTGGCGAACATCGTCATCCGGCGAGTTTTCGGCAGTCCGGCCCACAGTACAAGGGGCAATGCGCGGGCCCCGCGCGGCCATCCCGCCGCCGGTCGGCGCAAGACAAGGTTCAAAAACGATCAACCTGCCCCGGCCCAGGCCCTCGGTTTCGACGGTTAAATTTCGGCAACATTGCATCCAGACGGCACGTGACCCGCCTCACCCCCGAACACGGAGGATCCCCAATGGTGCGTCCAGCTTCGATCTTCGGCCTCATGCTTGCGGCCATTCTGACAGCGGGCTGCGCGACGGCGGCGGAGCCAGAGCCGGCACCCGTTGAGCCTGCCGCGTCTCAATCGCTCAAACGCCAGCTGGACGCGCAGGCACCCGAATGGCTCCGCCGTCATGACGTTCCCAGCGTGGCGGTGGCCTATATCGTGGACGGGCAACTCGCCTGGACCGCCGTCTATGGTGATCGGGCACCGGGTCAGCCCGCAGCCCCGGACACCCTGTACAACATCGCCTCAATGACCAAGCCGATCGTCGCTGAAACGGTGCTTCGGCTGGCCGCCACAGGGCGTCTGTCGCTCGACGAACCCATGGCCCCCTACTGGACGGACCCGGACATCGCCGATGACCCGCGACGACTCTCGCTGACCGCAGCGATGGCGCTGCGTCATCAGTCCGGTTTCCCGAACTGGCGCTATCAGACCGAGGACCGCCTGGTGTTCCAGGCCGACCCCGGAACGCGCACATCCTATTCGGGAGAGGGCTACGACTATGTGGCTCGCTTCGCCGAACGCCGCACCGGCCAGGAGTGGGAGAGTTTGGCGAACGAGATGGTGTTTGGCCCGGCCGGGATGGTCGATACGCGGTTTACGGGCGGCGGCGCGCTCACCGACCGTGCGGCCAGCGCCCGAGGACCGGATGGCAGCTGGCGGTCCCCCGAAGATGACAGCGTGTGGTCTGCCGCCGACAACGTCCGCACGACGGCCGCCGACTATGCCCGGTTTCTGATCAGCGCGATGGACCGGCAGGGCCTGACACCGGAACTGGCCGTGCGGCGCGGGACCGTGGTCGACGACCAGACCGGTCAGGCCTGTGGCCCCGAACGCCTGGGACCGGACGTCTGCCCCGACGGCCTCGGGTTCGGTCTGGGCTGGGTCGTGTCGCGCTATCCCGACGAGACCATCGTCCAGCACGGCGGCGCAGACTGGGGCGAGCGAACCCTGGGGTTCTATGTGCCGGAGACGCGCACGGGCATCGTGGTCTTCACCAATGGTGCCAACGGCATGAAGGTGATCCGGGACGTCGTCGCCCTGCTGCACCCGAATGGGAAATTCGTGGCGTTTCTCGACATGCAGGCGCGCTGAGGCCCGTCGCGGTCAAGGTCGACAATCAGGAAAGAAATGGCGCACCCGACAGGATTCGAACCTGTGACCCCTGCCTTCGGAGGGCAGTACTCTATCCAGCTGAGCTACGGGTGCATCCGGCCGCACGGCGGCGGAGGGCGGTGCTTAGCGCAGGACGGGGGCGGCCTCAATCCCCCATGCGTGTGAAGCCGCCGGGCTTGGCGCGATGGCGGCCAGGCCGTAGCGTGGCCCCGTCCTGTTGCGGAGTTCTGCCGATGCGTGTCCTGGCCCTGTCGTTCCTGATGTTGCTGGGGGCCTGCGCCACCACCCCGGCGGCGATCCCGTCTGACGGCCTTGACCGGATCGCCGCCGACTATGTGGCCCTGATCCTCGAGATCGGCGAACACGAGCCGGGCTATGTCGACGCCTATTACGGCCCGCCGGAATGGCAGGCGGCGGCGACGGCCAACCCGCGTGACCTTCCGGCCCTCACCGCCGGGGCCGCGACCCTGACGACCCGGCTGAAGGCGGTTTCCGTCGTCGGAGCCGAAGCGGCCACGGTGCAGCGCCGCCACTATCTGCTGGCCCATGTCGCGGCGGCGGCGGCGCGGCTGCGCATGCTGTCGGGCGAGACGATGAGCTTCGCCGACGAGGCCGAGGCCCTGTTCGGCATCCGTCCGGAACTGCGCCCCCTGACGGCCTATGATCCGGTGCTGGCCGAGATCGACGCCCTGGTGCCCGGCCCGGGCCCGCTGGCCGACCGGGTCACCGCCTTCAAGGCGGCCTTCGTCATCCCGGGGGACCGGCTCGAGCCGGTGATCGCCACGGCCATCGCCGAATGCCGGACCCGTACCGCGCGCCACATCACCCTGCCGGCCAATGAACGCTTCACCCTGAGCCTGGTCGGCGACAAGGCATGGTCGGGGTACAACTACTATCTCGGCGACGCCGCCAGTCGCATCGAGATCAATGCCGACTTTCCCATCCATACCGAGCGGGCCGTCGATCTGGGCTGCCACGAGGGCTACCCCGGCCATCACGTCTACAACGCCCTGCTGGAGCAGACCTTCGTGCGCGACCGCGGCTGGGTCGAGATGAGCGTCTATCCGCTGTTCTCGCCGATGTCCTTCGTCGCCGAGGGCAGCGCCAACTACGGCATCGACCTGGCCTTTCCGGGCGATGAAAGCGCCCGGTACGAGGCCGCCGTCCTCGCCCCGCTGGCCGGGATCACGGATGCTGACTTTGCAAGGAAGGCCCGGCTCGGCGCGTTGATGCGGCGGCTGGCGCGGGCCGAATACACGATCGCCGACGACTTCCTGTCCGGCCGCGTGCCCCGCGACGAAACCATCACCCGGCTGGCGACCTATTCGCTGACGACCCCGGACAAGGCGGCCCAGCGATTGCGCTTCATCGAGACCTACCGCAGCTACATCATCAACTACGGACTCGGCCGCGACACGGTCCAGGCCTGGGTCGAACGCCAGGGCCCGGATCACTGGGCCGCGATGGAGACGCTGCTGTCGAGCCAGATCCTGCCGGTGGATTTGAAGTGAGGAATTAGGGCGTAGGGCTTGGGGCTTGGGGCCGGCCGATCCCCGCGCCATCGATGCTCGTCCCCAAGCCCTAAGCCCTACTCACTACCCTTCACTGCGCCAGCATGCCGCCGTCGATCTTGAACTCGGCCCCGGTGACGAATTTGCTCTCGTCGGAGGCCAGGTAGAGGACGCACCAGGCCACGTCGTCGGGTTCGCCGATCCGCTTCAGCGGAATGCCGCGCGCCAGCTTCTGGTGGGCCGTGGTCTCGTCGCCGCCGGCCATGGCGATGAAGGGGTCGAGGATCGGGGTCTTGATGAAGACCGGATGCACCGAGTTGCAGCGCACGTTCCAATTCTGTTTGGCCCCCTCGAGGGCCACGGTCTTGGTGTACATCCACACCGCCGCCTTGGTGGCGTTATAGGCCCCCATGCCCGGGGCGGCGGCGAGGCCGGCGACCGAGGAGATATTGATGATCGACGCCGCCCCCGAGGCGCGCAGATGGGCCATGGCATGCTTGCAGCCCAGCATGACGCTGTCGACATTGACCGCCTGGACCCGATGCCAGTTCTCCAGGGTGTCGTTCTCGGCATAGAGCAGTTCACCACCGATGCCGGCGTTGTTGACCAGGATCGACAGGCCGCCCATGGCGGCGACGGCGGATTCGACCACGGCGATCCAGTCGGCCTCGCGGGTCACGTCATGGGCGAAGGCGAAGGCCGAACCGGGCACCTCGGCATTGATGGCCGCGGCCAGGGCCTCGACCCCGGACAGATTGACGTCAGTCAGGGCGACCTTGGCCCCCTCCCGCGCCAGCATCCAGCCCATGGCCGCGCCCAGCCCCCCGGCCGCGCCGGTGATCAACGCCCGTTTGCCGGCGACCCGGCCCCGCCCCGTCACGCTCATCTCATTGCCCTCCCAGGCGGGCGGCGGTCGCGTCGATGAACCGGGCCATGCGGATGTCGTTGTCGGTGACGCCGCCGGCGTCATGGGTGGTCAGCAGGATCTCGACCCGGTTGTAGACATTGGACCATTCCGGATGGTGGTCCATCTTCTCGGCCAGCAGGGCGACGGCGGTCATGAAGGCGAAGGCCGTGTTGAAGTCGGCGAACTTCAGGGCCCGTTCGATGGCCGGGCGGTCGCCCGCAGCCGCGCTCCAGCCCGACAGGCCGGTCACAACTTCCGTAGGGTCAAGGGCCTGAAGCGCCATTTGCCGTCTCCTCTTTGCCCTCCTGCCGTATCCCGCCCGACCGGTCGCCACAAGCGTTTGCCGGGCCGGCCCGGTCCCGGCGTGACCGCGACCACGCGGCCCGGTGACGGCGCCCTCGCAAACGGCTAAACCGCGCTCATGACCGACCCCGCCCCTTCATCCGGCAAGACCTCATCCTTCGGATTCCGCGACGTCGACGCGACCGAGAAGGTGCGCATGGTGCGCGGTGTGTTCGACAGCGTCGCCTCCAGCTACGACCTGATGAACGACGTGATGAGCGTCGGCGTCCACCGGCTGTGGAAGGACGCGGCCGCGGCCAGGCTGAACCCGCGTCCGGGCGAGACCATTCTCGACGTGGCCGGCGGTACCGGCGACATGGCGCGGCGCTATGCGAAAATGGCGCGCGCGGCCCAGCAGCGGCGCGGCGGCGCGGACGCCTCGGTCATCGTGCTGGACTACAATGCCGAAATGATCCTGGCCGGGGTCGACAAGGGCGGCGAGCCCGAGATGTCGTGGACCGTCGGCGACGCCATGGCCCTGCCGCTGCCGGACGCCTCGGTCGACGCCTATTCGATCAGTTTCGGCATCCGCAACGTGGCCGACATCCCCCAGGCCCTGGCCGAGGCCCGGCGGGTGCTGAAGCCGGGCGGACGCTTCCTGTGCCTGGAGTTCTCGCGCCCGACCACGGCCCCGGTGCGCTCGGTCTATGACGCCTGGTCGTTCAAGGCCATTCCCCGCATCGGCGGCTGGATCGCCGGGGATCGCGACAGCTACCAGTATCTGGTCGAGAGCATCCGTCGCTTCCCCGACCAGACGACCTTCAAGGCCATGATCGAGGCCGCGGGCTTCAGCCGGGTGACGGTGACCAACCTGTCCGGCGGCATCGCGGCCATCCATCACGGGTGGGCGATCTGACCGGCACGGCCCGCTACCGGACGGCCCCGACGCCGCCTGCCGCCCTGCCGGTGCGTGACCCGCTGGGCGCGAGCTGGCGGCTGATCGGCTGGCTGGGCGTGCTGGCCCGCTACGACGCGCTGAGCCCGCGCGAGATCACCGGTCAGTTGCCGGGCTGGGCCCGGCCGCTCGCCTGGGTCCTCCATCTGTTCGCCCGCCGTGAGGGCCGCGTCGGCCGCCCCGGCCAGCGTCTGGCCCACGCGTTTGAACACCTCGGTCCGGTGGCGATCAAACTGGGTCAGGTCATGGCCACCCGGGCCGACATCTTCGGGGCCGAGTTCGCCACCGACCTGGGGCGGCTCAAGGACCGGCTGGAGCCCTTCCCGACGGCCGAGGCCCGGGCCGAGGTCGCGCGCTCCCTGGGGCGACCGCTGGACAGCCTGTTCACCGATTTCGGCGATCCGATCGGGGCCGCCTCCCTCGCCCAGGCCCATCCGGCATGGCTGGCCGACGGGCGCAAGGTCGCGGTCAAGGTGCTGCGCCCCGGCGTCGAGCGGCGGGTCGCCAAGGGGCTGGACTCCATGCGACTGGCGGCGCGGCTGGCCGACCGGTTCGTGCCCCTGTCGCGCCGGCTCGAGCCGCGCGCCTTCGTCGAGACCATCGCCCGCGCCCTGCAGCTGGAACTGGACATGCGGCTGGAGGCGGCCGCCGCCTCGGAGCTGAAAGACATCATGGACGCCGACCTGGCCGGGGGCAGCGGCCACATGTCGGCCCCGGCCGTGGTCTGGGAGGGGGTCGGCAAACGGGTGCTGACGCTGGAGTGGGCCGTCGGCATGGCCATGACCGATCCGGCCGCCGCCGATCAGCCGGGGCTGGACCGCGACGCCCTGGCCGACAACATCGTGCGCGCCTTCCTGAGCCAGGCGCTGGACCACGGCACCTTCCACGCCGACCTGCACGAGGGCAATCTGTTCGCCCGCGCCCCGGCCGAGGTGGTGGCTGTCGATTTCGGCATCATCGGCCGCCTCGGTCCATCCGAGCGGCGTTATCTGGCCGAGATCCTGTGGGGCTTCCTGAGCCGCGACTACGACCGGATCGCCCGGGTCCATTTCGAGGCCGGCTATGTGCCGCCGCACCATTCGGTCGAGGCCTTCGCCCAGGCCCTGCGCGCGGTCGGCGAGCCGGTCATCGGCAAACAGGCCAGCCAGGTGTCGATGGGCCGGCTGCTGGGCCAGCTGTTCGAGATCACCGCCCTGTTCGACATGCACCTGCGGCCGGAGCTGATCCTGCTGCAGAAGACGATGGTCTCGGTCGAGGGCGTGGCCCGGCGACTGAACCCCGACCACGACCTGTGGGCCGCGGCCCAGCCGGTGGTCGAGCGCTGGATCCGCCGCGAACTGGGGCCGCAGGCCCAGGTCCGCGAGGCCGTGGACGAGGTGGTGGCTGCGTTGAAAGCCCTGTCCCAATGGGCGCAGAGGCCGCCCGAACCGGCCCAGGTGGTGGTTCAGCCCGTGACCTCACCGTGGATCGTGGCCGGGGTGACCCTGGCCGTGGTCACCGGCACCGGTGCCCTTGTTCTGTCGCTTTGGCAGGCCATGCTCTGAGCCTCACTCCGGAGTTTCGTCCATGAAGACCGCCCTGCTCGCCGGCCTGGCCTTGCTGGCCAGCCCCGCCGCCGCCCTGGCCCAGACCGGGCCCGCGGCCGCCACCCTGCCGAACAGCTTCGACCGGATCGCCACCCCGCCCGCCGCGCCCGCGGCACCGGTGATCGCCGAGGCGATGGCCGACGCGCGCTCCGAGGACGCCCTGCGTGACTTCATCGCCGGGGCCGCCGCCGGCGAGATCGACACCTCCAACCTGTCTGACGACCTGATCACCGCGATCAGCGCCCAGGCCGGCCAGGTCACGCCATTGATCCAGAGCTTCGGTGCGATCCAGGCCGTGACCTTCGTCGGCAAGCGCGACGGGGCCGACCTGTTCAGCGTGCTGTTCGCCAATGCGGACACACAATGGATGATCGGCTTCAACGACGACGGCAAGATCGGGGCCCTGCTGTTCCGGCCCGCCCCGGCTCAATAGGCCCCGCCTTCAGTCCGAGGTGTCGGGCCGACCCCGGGCCGATTTGATCCCCGAGCGCTTGGCCTTGCCCACCAGTCGCCGTTCCTTCGAGGCCCGCGTCGGCCGCGTCGGCACGCGATAGACCGGAGCCACGGCGGCCGCGTCGACCAACGCCTGCAGGCGGGCGATGGCATCGGCGCGGTTGCGCTCCTGCGAGCGGAAGCGCACCGCATTGATCAGGATGACGCCGTCCAGGGTCAGCCGGCTGCCGGCCAGTTTCATCAGCCGGGCACGCACCGGTTCGGTCAGGGACGGCGAATTGCGCGCGTCGAACCGCATCTGCACCGAGGTCGAGACCTTGTTGACGTTCTGGCCGCCCGGCCCACCGGCGCGATAGAAGCGGAACTCCAGCTCGTCCTCGGGAATTACGAGGCTCACGACAGGCTCCGCCGGGCCCGGACCACCGCCGTGTCCAGGGCCTGAAGGAAGGCCGAGCGGTCCCTGGGGCCGAACGGCGGCGGGCCCGAGGTCGGCAGGCCCATGGAGCGCATATGCTCGCCGACCAGCCGCCCGGCCAGGGCCGAGCCGATCGAGTCGGGGGTGAAGGACTGGCCATTGGGCTTCAGCGCCTGGGCCCCGGCCTTCAGACAACGATCCGCCAGCGGGATGTCCGAGGTGATGACGATGTCGCCGGTCACGGCGCGTTCGGCGATCCAGTCGTCGGCGATGTCCGGCCCGGCGTCGACCACCACCTGTTCGATCCACGGCGCGCGGCGGGTGTTGATCCAGCCGTTGGAGACGACGAAGACCGGCAGGCCGTAGCGTTCGGCCACGCGATAGACCTCGTCCTTCACCGGGCAGGCGTCGGCGTCGATGAACAGGCGGGGAACGGGTGGAGCGGGCGGGGTCATGCCCCGCCCTGTATCACTGTCCGTAGGCCGGGGGCATCCCGTTGGCCTGGACCCCGCCGGTGCGATAACGGTCGCGCAGCAGGAACTGGCGGCTGGTCATCGCCTGGGCCGCGCCGCCGACATAGACGGCGTCGGCCTGGCTGAGGGGTTCCAGCGGATCGCCGGACCAGATCACCACATCGGCTGCGGCCCCGGCCTTCAGCTCGCCGAACTGGCCGCCCATGCCGAAGATGCGGGCCGGGTTGACGGTGATGGCGGCGATGGCGGCCGCGTAGGACAGGCCGTGCGAGACGGCGTTGCCGGCATTGTAGCGGATGTCGCGGGCGCGGTGGGTCGAGCCCTCATTGCCCTTGATGGCGATGACCACGCCGGCGGCCTGAAGCGCCGCGGCATTTTCCATCCGGGCCGCGCGCATTTCGAAACTGCCCGGCAGGTTGGCGATCGGGTTGAGCAGCACCGGCACGCCGGCGGCGGCGATCTGGTCGGCGACCAGCCAGCCCTCCTCGGCCCCGTCGAGGATCAGCTTGACCCCCTCTTCGCGGCCGAGACGCAGAACCTGCTGGATGTCGGCGGCGCGATGCACGGTGACGATCAGCGGCATGGAGCCGTTGGCGACCGGGATCAGGGCCTCGAGATCGGCCCGCGACAGGCTGAGATCGCGCAGGCCGGCGCGGTCGTAGGCCGACCGGTTGCGGGCGAACAACCGGACCTCGGCCAGGGTTTCCTTGAACTGGGTGAATTGGGCCCCGCGGGCCCCGCCGGCGATGCCGGCTCCGGCCTCGCCGAACGGGGCGACCATGGCCACGCGCGGCTTGACCAGGATGTCGGTGCCTTCGGCCAGATGGATGACGGCCGCCTGGCCGGCGAACAGGCTGGGCGACTGCAGCCCGGCCGAACCGACGCCGGCGAAGTCGCTGTCGTCATGGGCGTGCCCGCCGCCGCCACCGCCCGCATGATTGGGGGTGACGATGGCGCGGGTCACGCCGCCGAGGCGGGCGACCGGCAGGGTGAAGGACCAGGGATCGAGGCCGTAGGAGACATCGAAGGCGGCGCTGACGCTGTTGGCGCTGCTGGACAGGTCGTTCGAGGACCGGACCGAGGACACTTCGGACCCGCCCAGGCCGCTGTCGACGGCGACGAAACCGGGCGTGACGACCTTGCCGCGGGCGTCGACGATCCGGGCCCCGGACGGCGCGGCCCCGGTGCCGACCGAGACGACGCGGCCGTCCCGCAGGACGACGGTCCCGTTCTCGATCACCGAGGTACCGGTCAGGACGCGGCCGCCGGTGATGGCGGTCAGCTCCTGGGCCAGCGTGGGCGTGGTCAGGGCGAGGGCCGCAGCCGCGCCGAGAATGAGGCTGGTGAGACGCATCAGCGGGCTCCTGCGCGGACGTTGACGGCTTCGCGTTCGGAGCCGGGCTGGCCCAGTTCGAAGTCGGACACCGGCTGGTAGGCCGGGTTCATGCGGTCGAAGGTCAGGGCCCCGTCGATGAAGACCTGGTCGGCGCGGGCGTAGATGCTGAAGGGATCGGCGCTCCAGATCACGACGTCGGCGCGCTTGCCGGCCTCGAGCGATCCGGTCTGGTCGGCGATACCCAGCGAGCGGGCCGGGTTCAGGGTGATCCAGCTGATCGCCCGCTCCTCGGAGATGGTCATGCCGAGACGGCGACCGGCGGCCAGGGCGGCCGCGGCCTCCTGATTCAGGCGCTGGGTCAGTTCGGCGTCATCGGAGTGGATGACGGCGCAGGAGCCCTCGGGCGCGTCCACCAGGGCGGCATTGGCCTCGACCGCGTCGAGGGCCTCCATCTTGAAGCCCCACCAGCCGGTCCACATGTCGGCGCAGATGCCTTCGCGGGCCAGCATCGGCGCGATCTTGTAGGCTTCGATCGCGTGGTGGAAGGCGGTGATCTTGTAGCCGAACTCCCTGGAGATATCGATCATCACCGCCATCTCGTCGGCCCGGTAGCAGTGGTTCTGGATCAGGATGGTGCCGTCCAGAACCCCGACCAGGGTGTCGAGCTGGAGATTGCGCGTGGGCGGCGAGCCCTCGCCGGTCTCGCGCCATTTGTCCCATTTGGACCGGTATTCCTGGGCGGCGATAAAGGCGGCGCGATAGCCCGCGACATTGCCCATGCCGGTGGCCGGCGACTGGTTGCGGCCGCCGTAGACCCGCGACGGGTTCTCGCCACAGGCCACCTTCAGTCCGTAGGGGGCACCGGGCATCTTCATGCCCTGCATGGTGATCGACGGTACGTTGCGGACGGTGACACCGCGACCGCCGAACAGATTGGCCGATCCGGGCAGGATCTGCAGCGTGGTCACGCCGCCGGCCCGGGCCGTGTTGAAGCCGGGGTCCTGCGGCCAGATCGAATGTTCGGCCCAGACCTGGGCGGTGTTGGGGCTGGTCGCCTCATTGCCGTCGCTCATGCCCTGCACGCCGGGCGAGGGATAGACGCCGAG
>TARA_R110000850_G_scaffold205605_3_pt1 | contig 20672 bp, 10 predicted proteins | sample TARA_R110000850 | Tara Oceans TARA_R110000850 (sample SAMEA4397586) | marine metagenome | biome: Polar Biome; feature: [SRF] surface water layer (ENVO:00010504); material: water (ENVO:00002006), including particulate matter (ENVO:01000060) such as... | depth 5 m | reverse complement strand
CAGCCAGCTCAGTTTTATCTCAGCAGACTTTGTCGTATCGGGAACAATTTCAAAACGGTCGTTCTTGAGGGGCACTCCGTTGACCGACGCGAGTACCTGTTGCTCACTGCCTTCAGATATAACTGTGGTCAGTTCTCCCCAGGGAAGCCGCTGGTTGCCGATCTGCAGGCGTAGTTCGTGTAAGCCTGATTCTTGTGTTCCCTTCCAGTTTCCCGACTTCAGTTCCAGGGGTTTACCATCAAGCAGTACCTGCGCCCGCTGATCATTCAGCATGACGTGGAATGTTCCCTGCGAATGCGAAGGCTTCAGAAACGAAATTCCCAGGAGCAGGATGAATACCACAGCCATTCCCACCAGAAATTTTCCCGGACTGAGTTGTTTTCGGGCTATCGTATTCTGGTTCGTCTCCTGCCAGGTTGCCAGGACCTGTACAACATCCTGCATCGTGGCATAGCGCAACTCAATCGAACGTGCCAGCATTTTGCGGCAGATCTGATCCAGTCTGGAATCGATCTCTGGCTGAATCTCCCTTACCGGTCTGGGATCTCCTTTCGTGATCTGTGACAGAATGGAAGCCGTCGATCCCTGGAAGGGACGCTGCCCGGCGAGAAGCTCATACATGATGACGCCCAGTGAATAGACATCGCTGGCTGGTCCGATTATATCCAGGTCACCATCCACCTGTTCGGGGGACATGTAGGAAGGGCTGCCCATGATCTGACCATGCTGAGTGATCTGGGTTGCCTCTTCGTTCTGGCTCATGAGAGCCAGTCCAAAATCGGTGATGATGGGCGTTCCATCCTGGCGAATCATTATATTCGCCGGCTTGAGATCGCGATGTACGATTCCCTGCTGGTGTGCCAGTTCCAGTGCCTGTGCCAGTTGTTGAATCAATTGAACAATTTCCTGCTGGCTGAATTTCTGACCGGATAGAATCAACGCCGCCAGCGATTCCCCCTCGATGAACTCCATCGTGATGAAATGTAGGCCGTCAATTACATCCACGTCATATACCGAGCATAGATTCGGATGATTCAGATTCGCAGCCGCGCGGGCTTCACGATAGAAGCGGGCAATTACCAGTTTATCAGTGTGCCAGTTAATCTGTGGGAGCTTGAGAGCCACACTGCGTTCGAGTTGCGAATCCCGTGCCAGATAGACACAGCCCATGCTCCCCTCTCCCAGACGCGACATAATCTGATAGCGGCCAAACCGGGCGGGGAACTGTTCGAAGTGTGGACGAGCTTCCTGGACTGTCAGTCTGCCCGAACCGGAATCTGACTGATCTGCAATCCGCGTTCTGGCAGAATGCGAGGCGGTAAAGAGCTGTGAAAGTTCCTCTGCGATTTCAGGGTGTTCGTCAAGCAGTTCCCGTTCGCTGACGATTTTGCCCGTTTCCCGCAAGCGATAGTAACGTTCTATCAGGATCAGTTCTTTTAGTACTATGCTGCGCGTAGGAGGGGTGAAATCGAAGAGTGTCTGTTCCAGCGAGGGACTGTCCCCGTTCTGCCAGGACTGTTCAAAATCTTCGCAGCATTCTTCAATACGGGCCTGTAACTCGGCCGGCAGGTTTTCCAGATCAATTGGTTGATTCATTTTATCTTATCCTAAACTCGAGAACCCCGAGTTATGTACAAGATCGCAATGGAGCGTATCACCCCGACGCAGTTCTTATCAGATTTTGGAAAAAACGGAAATTTGCCCGAATGATGACATGATTTCAATTGAGTTCCGCTTCGATATGCTCTGCCCAGGTTTGTCGAATCAGAACAAGACGGCGTTCAATACTGCGTTCCATCACCCCCACTTTGGTGGCAATCTCCGCATTAGTATAGCCTTCCAGCTTCAGTCGGGCGACTTCACGCAGAGAGTCTTTCCCGAGTACGGCCAGTAGTCGATTGGCCTCCTCGGCGGCTTCGACAGCCAGTTCCGGACTGGGAGATTCCTGTGCCAGTTGTTCCAGCCAGTTCTCTTCTTCCTCGTTTGAAGTTCCGGAAATAGTGCGTCTGATATCGCGTTTCTGGGCACTTTGTCGTCGGTACAGATTCCGGGTTTTACAGAGTGTGATATTGACGAGCAAAGGCCAGAGGCTGGTTCGGTCATTTAGATTCGGGAACTGTCCCGCTTCCAGTCGCACGAAAAAACTGTTTAACGCACTGAGGACGGCATCTTCTTCATCTTCCACCCGACAGAGGTCTTTCTGCAGATGAGAGCGAGCGAGTTGCACCAGTTGTTCGAAATAGCGGTTCCAGAGCTGCTGCTGTAAATCATCAGCTTCTCCCTGTTTGAGTTGATCCAGCCAGTTGGTGACTGATCCGTGATGTTCCATGCCTGCTGCCGTTATCTATTAAAAATGAATCCAATCTCATCAGGCAACAAATCAATCAGGCGGTCCGCGGTTCCGCCTTCTGGAATACTGACAAGGTTGAATGATTACAAAATCAATTCTCAGAAGGTTTTACAGCCAGTCTTTCAGCACGATCGACTCAATTCAAAAAAATCGGTCGAACCTGTGTCGGGAAAACTGCTGCCACTGCGATTGTACTTGAGGAGCAGGGACCACACAACATTTTGATAGACAAAAACTCAGGGAATCCATGCGTAACCTGCTGACGCAACAATCGAAACCAAATTCGAACGGGAGCAGAGACAATGATCAGGGCACAACTCACTCAACGTCCAAAACAACTGCGATTCGGAGGCTTAATTCGAACCTTTTTCCTCATAATGTTGTGTCTGATTCCGAGTCTGGTTCAGGCAGAGCAGCGTGTCTGGACCAGTGCCGACGGAAAGAACCAGGTCGAGGGCGAATTGCTGGGAACAACAGACAAGGTGGTCATTCTCAAAAAAAGGTCGGATGAAACCCTGCATACGGTCCCTTTTTCCATGTTGAGTGTAAAGGATCAGGAATATGTGCGGGAAAAGTATCCCAAAATCTTTCCTGCTGATCAAAACAGGCCGACAGGGTCGACTACCACGGATGAGACGAAAACCGCATCGTCTGAGATGCAGGGAGTCAAGACTTCACAGGCTGAGAAAGCTCTGCAGGATAACCGGTTCCAGTGGGAGCAGGTTTCAAAGGTACTGCCTCAGTTTCAACCGATGCTGATCGACGGAGCAGCCGTCATCAGTCCACGGACTCAACTTATTTCCCGTAAACAACAGGCAAACCTGCAAATTTCCGCCGATTATATCGGCGCGATTCTGTGTTACCTTGTCGACCGGGAAGGGTATGAATTACTGGCTCAAAAGCTGGAAGAGAAGGGGGTGGTGGGAGCATTTAATACTACCACTGGTGAAGACCGGGAGCGAATTGATCAATGTTTTAATTTGTTTGGAAAGCTCTACAAGCTCTTTTACTCGAAAGAGGCGAACAAGCAATACTCCGATCTGCGTTATTCCGCGATCAACGATTTCGATAAGGGAATTCATATCTCCAAACTGGTTCGTAAGTTCGATCAGAATTTTCAAAAAATTAATTATCAGGGGGAAGAGATTCCCGTGGCTGTGTTCACGGGAGCCGATCTGGATGACTATCGCGAAGGCATTGGTGAATTTCCATTGAGTATCAGAGGGAGCTATCGCCCGCTTGTGATTGGTGGCAGGAATTCTCTCAAGTTGAATTATCTGAATTCGCCAGACGTTCCAACAGGAATTCAAAAGACGCCTGCAGAAGCGCGGGAGTTCGCCCGTCAGGTTGAGGGTAAAGAGTTTGCCTTCCGGACGGATCTGGTTTTGAAATATCCCCGATATGAGAAGAATCCTGATGTTCTAGAATCATACAATGATTTACTCATGAACGCGAAGATTGTCGGACTTTCTCTCGTGAATATCGCAGACCCGTCCCAGGTGATTCAGAAATGGGAGATGGAACAACCTGTGGTAATCGCGGGTGAGCAGGCTGACGCCGGCAAGCAGGACCTGGCTCAGAAAATGCAACGTCTGGCTAAGGAACATCAACTGGTATTATGGGGCGACTACCCGGCAGTTCGAGTCGACTTGTCGTATAATTCTAATGGTCCGATAGTGGGGAGTGATCCTGTTCGATTCACGCACATGCTGGATCGGGTGGCGCTGGGACTTGATCCAAACCATTTGAGTCCGGTGTTCATTGCTGCTCATTTTCCGGAAACGATCGGGCGTCTCATTACTGTCAGCACGAATCGAGTGGGGGGGATTCGTACTGCGAAGTGGTTTGGCGACAATGAATTTGACAAGCGGGCCAGCCAACAGCAGTTTCAGCAGGCTTATGCGGACAAACTACGCCACTACGCAGTCGATCTGCCGATCCGGTTTGTCGAAATTCAGAAAGTCGTTTTGGGAAAAAATAGTAATTACGACTTTGAACGGGGGGGCGTACTGATTAATCATCGGCTGGTGAATGGTCGGTTTCCCGGTCTGACAACCTGTTCCTTTAACCACAAGACTGAAAAGATTGATCGTCGTTCCAGGCCCTGCTTTGTACAGGAATTCCTGCCTTTGACGGCAGAGCAGGCACGTCCCCTGTTCAGCGGGATCCAGCAGGGATATAACCTTGACGCGTATGTCACACGTATCGTCACCTGGGATCGACTGCAACTGGAAGAGTATCAGGATGAGCAGCTACCACCGGTATCAGTCTCCCAGGAGTCTTTTGAACTCTACCGCGATCCTCAACTCAAGCAGCACATTGCCAGCCTGGAGAGCAAGCAAGTTCCTCCGCCGGTTTTGAGTGATGCAAAAGGCAAAATCTTTCCCGGCCCCAATCAACCGCTGGATCTCGATCAGAGTACGCTCTTTTTTCTGAAACAGGAAGCGGCTGGCAATAACGCGGAAGCGAATGAACTGACAAAACTGTTCGATGATTACCGACATCATAACAAAAGTTACACCAGTACCGTCCGTGATGCGCTTCTGAAGTTGACCCGTGCGGAAGAAGAATATTCAGAATACGGCACTGCACGCAATGGTTATTCAGCAGGCAAACCGGAAGAGAAGCAACAGACGATACAGAAATGGAAGGACGCTCAAGCGAAAGTCAAACAGCTGTTCCAACAGCCACAGTCATCCTTCTTTCCGGCTTCCATCAATCAACGCGACCTGGACGAAAGACAGTTTCCGGTTCTGAGAGAGAAATGGCAGAAGTGGATGAGGCAGTGTATCGCTTCCACAAAACGCCATTTTATTGTACATGCTGAAGTCAAGCTGGATCAGCAACTCCGTGATGTGCAGTTGATGATTTCGCACCAGACTCCGCTGAATCCGTATACCTGGGAGCCCACCAAGACACTGATTGACGAAGGGATTCCCGCAAACCGTCTTGTGGTTTTAAATTATCAGGATTCGAATATGGTTTTGTCTCATATTCCCTGCCTGCAACTGACGCAGTCGCTGGAAGATGTGCTTGACCGTATACCCGATCAAATCCGTGACCTGGTCATTGATAAGCAGAATGGAACGGCTCGGCTTGAGCTGGTAATTGCAGTGGGCAAAACCAGTCTGCTTCCCCATGCTGAAGAGAACCGCCGGGGAGGTCTGCTGCTGGAATCGGAAGTCAAGCAGCTGCGTCTGTTTACCGATCGGGAATATAATCGCGAGTTGATTTTTGAAGTGGAATTGAAACCAGTGGCTATATCCACGAAAACAGACTCTGTTTCGGCGACACAAAGTAAGCCCGCAGCGCCTGCTGCAGAGAAGATGACGCCACAGAAATCAGAAAAAATCGAAGTCCTGACACCGGCGACCTGCCTGCGGTTGATTGCCGCAAATCTGCCCGAATTGGCCCGGGAAAACAGCGGGGTGCTGATGTTCAATCGCTGGCGTCAGGAGACTGACTTTCTATCAAAACGCGATCAGTCAGAATATGGAATCGTTCACGAACGTGGTTTATATTTCCGTTCGCAGTCTTCTGCGCCTACGGTTCAGCAGCTCAAGGTCGAAGGGGAGGCATTCATCAAATGGTTAAACCGACCAGAAAGTATACCGGGCAATCGTTATTCTCTGCGTTACGAAACCAGATTCACAGCCTTTTCTGATGAGGTGAAAGGCTACCGACAGGCTCTGGTCAGTGCTGGTGAATTTGACGGTTCGATGCAATATTCACAAATAATGTTTGATATCAGCGCTGGTATCAAGCGTGCCAAACGCAGGATTGAATCGGACGCGTACATGGAAAAATTCTCGGAAAAAAACAGATCAGGTGGGGGGGGCGGAGTACGACTGGGTTTTGGAACGAAGCCAACCGACTCACCTCAGCCGAAACAAGTCAGCGAAAAGGAGAAAAAAAATCTGCAGGAGATTAAAGAGCTTACCCGCCTGGAAAAGTATCTTGCCAGTGCGCCTCCCGTATTCATTCTGCGCGATATCGGAAATCAATATGGCTTGACAAATCTGCGTGGAAATCTGCAGGCATATGGAACATCGAGCCTGGAAGCAGAGCAATTGCAGAAAATCTATGAGCCAATATTCCCCACACTCAATATGAGTCACCTGGTTGTTCTCCCCGCAGCGTTGCAGATCAAACCGGGTAACAGGGAATGGGAGATTGAAGTGGAGTTCGAAGTCAAATCGGCGTCATCACAAGAGACGCCTCCTGAGCTGTTTGATCCGAAACTGTCTGGTAAATACAGCGATAAACTCAGCCGAAAAGATCACGGCAAGTATGTTGTGTTTGATATCGATGTCAAAGCAGCCTGGCTGATCGATCAGCAAACGGGAAAGCGGGCGCACGAATTGAAGCTGGTTCCTTACCCTCAGCAAGAAAAGCAGGCCGCGGACTGAGTTGCTGAACATTCTATAGGGTAGTGACTTACGTGAAACCCGTTTCTGACGGGGCTGTCGCGAGGCGGGAGCGAGTAGAGGGCGTTCCCGTCTCGTTTTTTTGATTTTTCAGGAATAGTTTTTCTGAGCTGTCGGGATGAGATCGCCATTCTTGATCTTTATGACAACGAGTCACTCAATTCAAGAACCAGAAAACAAGTCGTTTTTATTATGAAAAATCTCCTGCTCAAGACGGTAAATATTCACAAATGGTGATCTATTTATTGGGAGGCGATTTCTGAGTCGTGCTCCATTCGTGGTCTTCTCGCAATAAAAGAAAGAATAGCGATGCTTCCATTTCTGAACCGTTTTCTGAAATCGAATTCATTTACGCGAAACACACGCAGTAAACGTAAATTATACCAGGCAGGGAACAGCATCTCACAGGTGCAGTTGCTGGAAGAACGTCGTTTGCTGGCAGGCATGTTGACATCCGACGATGTAATTGTCCGCTCGGGTGATAACGCCCCCAATCTTGACACGGGAAACAACGATGGCAATTTCAGTAATTTCAGCGAGGAGCCGATTATCAACGAGTCCGGGCTGGTTTTATTTCAGGCAAATGTCACGGGCTCTCTCACATCAAGTAATTCGGGACTCTTCCAAGGCTCATCAGCGGGCACAATTTTAAATATTACACGGCAAAAACAACCAGTTCCGGCGATTCAAGAGGGGACGCTCTACGACGGGATCTCAGGATCCGCTTCCTTGATTCCGTTGCCTTTCAACGACAGCGGCCAGGCTGTGTTTGTTGATCGTTTCAATGGAGCCAATTATTGGGAAAACACGGGTATCTTTCTCGGCAGCAATGGTAATGGGCCGCTCTTACTGGTTCAGGAAGGCAGTGATGCACCCGGTGCGACGAACGGAAGTACTAATGGCAAGTTTGATGATCTGGAAAATACTTATGTGACAGTGAACAATTCCGGACGAGTTGCTTTCAGAACCGATTTGTATGATACCGACAATGGGAACGCAGATAATCGGGTCATTTTCAGCTCGGATGCAAATGGAAACCTCATTGAGATCGTCCGGGAAGGTCAATTGATTCCCGGTTCCACCACCAACGGCTTTAACGACTTCTATTATATGTCGATCAACAATGCAGGACAGGTGGCGTTTTGGGGACATACTTTGAATTCTTCAGTCCCGGACGGAATCTACATCAGTAATGGAGATGGGTCACCATTGAGAGTTGTCATGCAAGAGGGAGAGGCTTTTGGTTCATTCGGTGAAAAATTGAGGTCGAACGGATTGATCAGTTCGTCTTTAATCAATGAGGCCGGGGACATTGCCTTCAGATCACACGTCGACGAGGGAGACAATGGAACGATCGTCAGAAGTGTATTTGTGGTTGCCGGGAATGGGACATTGAAAGAACTGGCACGTAATGGAGACATCCTGCCTGATAATGAAATTTATTATGACAGTGGATTAGAAGATCTAGTACTGAATAATCGCGGGGACGTTGTGTTTACCGGGAAAGATGCCTTGAATAATAAAGTCCTCTTCCGGAGTGATGACGGCAGTGGGAGGAGTGACCTTAAAACAATCGTGAAGGAAGGACAGGCAGTACCAGACAGTGATCTGCAGATTTACAACTTCCAAAAATATACCATGAATGATGCGGGACAAGTGGCGTTTACCGCATCAATCTGGGACGGTAGTGACTCCAGTACCCTGCGAGATGCATTGTTTTTTTATGATGATGTAACCGGTCTCAAGGAAATTGTTCGTACCGGAGATGCATTCGAGGGAGCCACGATTTCTCAAATCTACTTTGCAGCCAATAACGAGCACGTCTTTCTGGAAAATAATGGAGATGGGATCAATAACAAAGGAGAAGTTACATTCTCCTTTAAACTCGACAACGACTTACAGTTCATCGCGATCGTCGATGCTGATCTTTCGGAAGAAATCAGTCTGCGTGTTGTGTCTACTCCCACTGTGACAGACGGAAATGGAGAAAGTACCTCGCTTCCGCAGAATCAGGACTGGATCAACGAATGGGATTCCTTCTGGGTCGAGATCTGGGTCAGCACGGCTAATTCCTCAAGCCAGGGAATTGCTGCCGTTAATTTTGATTTCAGCTACAATACTCAATATACTTCCGCGACTGCAATCGAATTCGGATCCAGTTTTACTCAAATTCAGTCGGGCATAATCGATGATGAAACCGGTCTGATTGAAAACCTTTCAGCTGAAACAATCGAGACTGATTTAGGGGTAAACGATCGTCTCTTATTCGCGAGATTTCAGTTTGACTCGCTGCCCGATGATCAGGTCTACCTGGATCTGGAAGCACAGAGCATCGGCCCGTTTGATCTGGGGTTTGAGCTGATTTCACCTCAAATCAATGTCGTTGCTGATGTTCCTGAAATCACGACCGTTGATCCGAATATCGGAGCCAGTATCTGGGCGAATCCTTTTGATTTGAACGATGACGACAAGATTGATTTTCGCGATCTGATACTGCAGATCAGCATGTATAATACTCGTCCCAGTGAATCGAATTCCGAGTATGCCTGGTTTGCCGATTATGATCAGAACGACAGAATTGACTACCGCGATTTGGTTGCACTGGTAAAGAATTACGGTAAATCGAAAATCAATCAGTCAGTTATAAATTATCCCAACAATTATCCGGATGCCTGGGATCACAGGTTGCTGGTAACGTCCACTCAGCAGTCGCAGCAGAGTGAAGACTATTTATCACAAACCGCGGCGGAGCATATGCTGGAAACAGCGAAGAATCACCTGACTCCTCACCTCGACGCCAGCGAACAATCAAAACTTGTCCAGGTTCAGGTACAGATTAAAGATTTAGCAGGGGATACCCTGGGGTTGGCATCTGCTAACACTGTTATTCTCGATCAAAGTGCCGCAGGTTATGGCTGGTTTGTCGATAAGACTCCTCTGGATCATAGCGAATATGCATTTGATAGTCGCTTATCATTGATCGCTTTGTCGGGGAGTGAGGCCGAAGGTAAGATTGACCTCTACACAGTCATTTACCATGAACTGGGACATCTTCTTGGATACGAACATGATGAAACAGGAGTGATGGAAGCGACACTAGATCCGGGAGTGAGAAAGCTGACTGACTGGGTTGATGAGACTGACCATTTTTTCGCTTCCCTGAAAGATGAAACAGAACTGCTTTCTTTTTGAGGTCCTGGAAGAGAATTGTTGAGACAGCAATCAATTTCAGTAATAAGACTGATATCAGCCAGACATCGGACAGTCTCTCAGGAGCGATTTAATCGTCGGATCTATGAGAAGGGGCCGTTTGCAGTTCAGGAGGCGGGAGCAGCGTTTCCGGGCGGATTAGAGCATTGTAATATGCAAGAAAAATCACAGAATATCAGACCAGAAGGCGATTTCATAAGTCGAAGATATAAAACGACATAAAAGTCGGGATGACAAGATTTGAACTTGCGACCTCTGCGTCCCGAACGCAGCGCTCTACCAGGCTGAGCCACATCCCGCGGGACGTTTATTCTACCATGAGTCTTTGATGGGTCAACGCAGCCGGGGGCTTTGTAAGCAGAGATTGTGAACAGGATGAACTGTTTTCGATGATTCGACCATGATTTTAGACAGTCGCGTGTTTTACTATAGCATCTCCAGAACCATTTGGATCGAGTATCATAGATCGGGAGGGGCTACGGTCAAATGTGACGCGCTTTAGTAGGGTTGAATAATCGGCGTGCCTGCCGTGGCTGGTTCGGTCGGGAAATGAGCCGGATCGACATTGACTGGTTCCGGAGAAGCAGTCATGTAGGGGGTTCCCATCTGGATAGGCTGTCCGGTCATTCCCGGGGCAACCAGCATCGGCTGCGAGGTGACAACCTGCTCGGAAAATCCGCCTGCCTGGCTCATCTGACCTGCATTCATCATGGCGACCGTACTTGTCGTACCACCTGTCGAATAAGTGGGGAGTGGGTGCGTGTAATTTGCATTTGCGGTACGTGTCCGGTAACGCAAGAGGCTTCCGTTACCCATGGGGCCGTGTTCCCAGCCCTTTGCTACGATCCGATCCTGTGAACTGGTTGTGTCATAAGGCTTTTTGATGGAAGCAATTCGGGATTGCACCTGAGGCTGATACCATTCTGAGTAGAGTGATTGCTCATACATGGCGATTGCCTCTTCCGAGCGTCCAGTCTGCTGATAGACCTGTCCCAGGTGAGCTAACACTTTGGGATGGTTCGGGTCTACATTTGCTGCTGCTTTGAGGGACTGTTCTGCACCATTGATATCCCCCGACTGTTCCAGCAGCCAGGCCATTTCCAGGTGTGATTCGGCAATGTAGGGCTGAGTATCCCGCCAGGCAGTGATATGTTGAACGGCTTCCTGCTGGCGTCCCTGACTGATCATCAACTCGGCCAGACCGTGGTGTGAGGGCTGGTGAGAAGGGTCGAGTCGCAGTGCGTTCTGGTAAGTCTGTTCGGCGCCTGCCAGATTTCCTTCTTTCTCCATGACGACCGCCAGATTGTGAACGTAATCAGGGTTGTCGGGATTATCTGCAATCGCACGCGTGAATGATTCACGGGCTTTGGCATATTCGCCCCGCTGGTAGTAACCATTCCCCATTTCATTACTGGCGACACCATGCATCGTATTACAGCCGGAAAGTGAAAATATTCCCAGTGAAAGAAGAATGGTCAGATTGCCGATTAACGAAAAGTTGATCCGGGTCAAGTGCATCGTGCACAGCTCCATCGTTTGTAAGCATGGTTCAGAGTCCTATTCTGAATTTCATGCTGTCGGAAAATGGTTTAGACAGGGGGAAATAGATTTCAAGGATTGAAAATCAATCAGGAAATGACTGGGAGAGAAGTGTGAGGAAGATAGCAGTCTGCGAAAATTGCAGCAAGAGGAGTTTTTTAAAATCCGCTTAAAAAAAACAATGTCGACTGGAAAAATATCAGAACACAAGTCCCTGTTGAAAATGAAGATAGAACATTTTCAACAGGGAGAATCTGTAGTTCTGCAGGCAGGAACTCCCGTTAATACTATGGGAGGACTGGTTTGCCTGGGGGAGCCGGGCTGCTATCCTGTGGGTCAATTAAGGAACCATGTTTTTCAATATGGGTGAACCAGCGGCGTGCCGTGGCCCGTCTTTGTGTGGGTGTCGCGATTGCGGAGTAATCGACAGAGCGTCCGGTTAACTCGTTGATGTAATTAAAGGCCAACTCGCGAACGGTGACATTGTCGTTCTCCAGCCATTCCACAAGTCGTCCCGAGATAAATCGGTCTTGTGCATCTTCCTGCTGGAATCCCCACAGCAGGCGTTCCATAATTTCAGCCATCTGCGGGGAGAACTGATTTTGCAGTGACTGGGTCAGGCGTTTGCCATTTTCCGGATCACGCAGCAGCCAGTTGCGGATGCCATTAATGGCGGCAATACGAGATTCATGGTGATCGACTTCATTGAGTACTTTCACCAGTTCCTGATAACGGTTCGTCAATGCCAGTGACTTGGTCGCCAGGTCAGATAAGTTGGGTTTCAAATCCTTGGTGATTGCAGGCATGGTGAGTGAAACAAGCTGACCATCTTTCAATTCTTTGGCGAAAGCGGCGATTAAACGACGTGCAAGATAAGAGTTATCCTTGTAGTCAGGTTCAACCCAGTGTGGTACGCGCAGTGGTTTGGGGCGGTCAGAGGGGTTGATCAATCCTTGGGCCCGATCCCTGACTGACAGAGACATCCAGTGTCCTGCGTCGATTGTCTGGACTTTTCCCTTTCCGTCAGAAAAACGAATCATGCCAGAATATACATACAGGATGCCTGTGTAATTATCTGCATCGGGAATCTGTCCTGGTTTATGGGGTTGAACTGGAACGATTTCAATCCCACACACACTGTCTCTGGTGACCAGATCAACGCGCCAGAGTTCGTCGTTTACCTTGATCGACAGTATCGGGCCAGCTGCGTCTCTGGCATCGTTCAGGCCACGGGATGCTTCAATGCGGATGCGACCTTCCTGAATCTGGAAGCCCATGTCAGCCGCTTTATTTTTGCCTGTGTATGTGACCGTTGTTCCAGGGAGGAGTACGACTTTGCAGAGTGCTTCGGGAATATTGATTCTAGCTGTAAATGGCTCGGGAGAAGCAATCGTGGCCCCCCCTTGAATGGGGCTGACCTTGGACAGGATGACCCAGTCGTTTTTATCTGCCAGTTCGTGTTTTTTATCGACCTGTGCCAGGAAGAAGCCGTCTTCCGATTCGATCTGAGCTGCCGGCGCCTGTTCGGCAGCGTCGGCCATTTCAATCTTGGGTGGTGCTGGTGCTGCTGGCTTACTGTTGGCGGTATTCAAGGCAACAGTTTTACCGTCAGTCGTAGCGGGCTGAGGTGGTTCAGTCTTTGTTGTTTGTGACGGTGGTTCCGGAGTAGCCGGGATTGGTAAAGGTTTCGTTAATGGAGGCGTTGCCGGGACCGAGTTGGATGTAGATGCTGTTTCAGCGTCGGCGGGTGGTGGAGGATCAAAAGCCGGAGGCTTCGTGTTCATCGCTACTGTTTCACCCGCTGGTTCTTTATTCTCTGAAGTTGAATCGGCCGGCTCCTCTTCTACTTCATTTTTTGTAGCGGGAGCAGCAGCAGAATTTGATTCAGAAGACGTTTTGGGCTGACTGATGGCTGCAGAGGGCCCCAGATCCACTTCCGGGTTTTCTACGGTATTACTGGCCATGTCAGTTGAATTGTCGCGTCTCGAGAACAGATTCGGGAAGAGCGCCTCATCGCTGAAGAACAGGCCTGCCCAGACCACGACTGCCAGGAGTATCAGAAAATATGGTGTCACCCGTTTCCAGAGTGGTTTCGTTTTCAGGTAATCGGGTATGCGTGAAGAGAACGGTTCGGGCTCTTCTGCCGGAGTCGGCTGCTGTTTAGCTGGTGCAGGGTTTCGCAAAGGGGCTGCGGAAGGATGTTGAGTAGCTGTCTCTGCAGAAGCAGTGGACGGCTGGGGCGCGGCCATTGCTTCAGCAGTCTCTGGCTGCGCACCTGCAGGAACTGGCCCCAGGGCATAAATGCGATCTCTGGTATCCGGATTGATGGTGGCGGGCTCACCCAGAACGAGTGTTAAAATCTGATGCGTGGCGGCAACTTCCACAAGATTCACATCCGAATTCAGACAGATTTTTTCTACGTCGGCAACACTTTCCGGTGTGAGTGTATTATCCAGATATTCTGCAACCGTATTCGGATCAGGATTTGAGCCGGGGCCTTCGACTTCAGGTGCAGTCAGACGGCGTCTGCGCATCACGTCTTTAATACGTTCAACCAGGGAAGATGCGTAGCTGCTTTCTTCCAGTTTCTTGCCGATCTCTTTGATTTGAGATGGTTCAAGGACATCGTCGAGATAAGCAATCAGAGTTCGGAGTGTCAAACGCATACAGCACCATTGAAGAAAAGAGGAACGTGGGGAGAACCGCAAAACATGGTTTCTCTACCCATAAATAGTGGGGCTGAAACACGCTTCCCGTACAAAAAATGTATAGAAAATCTCAAAAAGAGAGAAATTCATTCACACTTCGAGGAAAGAATGGAAACACCTGGTTTAATTGGCGTTAGGTGAACCCGGCAGCAGGTTTTGGGCTGTTTTCCGGTCGGGCCCCTGGATGATCATTGGGACATAGAGTTCGGGGAAATCAGGGTCATTGGTTTTGATGACGATCATCCCGTTATGCTTTCCGGGGGGCACCAGGTTTTCGACGATGACTTCCAGTTTCTGTGAAGTGACCCCTTTATCCAGCTCCCGTTCTGCCAGTTTTACCTTTGCAAATTTCGAAGTGCTCTCGACACTGATGATTTCGAAATCCTGACCACCCCGGTAGTCGGAAACGGTCAGCGGATGGATAGTTCGCCCGGGTGTGAATTGGTAGATTACCAGTGCTTTGGGTTTTACGACCAGTCTACGGGTCGGCAATTCCAGTTTGAATGTCAGGCGTGTGGAGCGTTCCTGCGTGTCTTCGTATTTGAAGTCAACGAAGTATTCTTTCTGGCCGGGGGATTCACTGGCGGTTTCCATTTTTAACTGGAATTCACCCGTTTCATTCGGTTCATAGACTTTTTTCTCCAAGCGTGGCTTGAGGCATCCACAACTGGGAACGAGTTCCGTGACAGTCACTTTATGCTCACTCAGATTTTTAAAGCGGAAACGGGCGCCGACAACCCGTGTGGTCTCTTTCACCATGCCGGTATTGACCATGTAGGTTTCAAATGCCAGAGCCGGTTTTTCTTCTGCAGCCAGTGACTCCTGAACCCGTGAACCGGACCAGTGCGCGAAACTGGCCGTAATAAAAGGGGAAACAGCTAATGCCAGCAGAATACTGCGATTCCATTTTGATTTGAAGAGATTATTGCGCATGGCATCCGTGCCCGTAAGAGTGTCTATCTTGTCATTTAAAGGCTAAAACTGTGCATATCATTACCACAAACTGAAAAACGGGACAAGACCGGGTTTTGTCAGTGTTTGCAGGACCACAGTGAAACTGGCCTGCCTTTAAGTTTCAGCCGGGGATGAGATTTCGGGCTCTGCTTCAGTGTCAGTCGAACCTGATTTTAAGATGGTCATCAGAATCAGGCCGAGCAGCATGATTCCGGCTCCTACCCAGTAGGGGGCAGTAATGCTGCCTGTGATCAGATCTCCTTTAGTTCCCTTAAACAGAATGATGCCTGCGAGAGGGCCGAGAATCCGTGCGAGGGCTGAGATACTCTGGCCGACTCCGAGGATTCCGCCCTGTTCTGCATCGGAAGTATTGAGTGAGAGCAGCGACTGCAGGGAAGGGGTTGTCGCGGAAAACCCGATCACCGAGATCGGGAGTACAGCATACAGCATTGTGTAGGACCCGGAATTGCCGGCAACGCCAATCAGCAGCAGGCCGATAACCATCAGAACGATTCCAATTAATCCCATGCGATATTCACCCAGCCTGGGAATCAGTCGTCTGACCAGAAACCCCTGGCTGAGTGTTAAGATAAAACCGATGTAGGCAAAGATGAAAAAGTTGCTGCGGGCAGCGAATCCGAGTTCCTGAGTCAGCAGGGAGAGCGTGGATTCAAACTGGGCAAACGCGAAGGTCGTCAGAAAGATCGCCAGCAGAATCAGTCCGATACGCGGTTGTGTCAAAGCATGTCGAAAACTGGTGATATCGAACCAGTGATGACGTCTGGCGAGAGAATCGGTTGTTTTTTTCGTCAGGGATTCAGGCAGAATGAAAATGGAGAGCAGGGCAGCCATTCCTGAGAGAACACAGGCGACATAGCCTGGCGCTGCGCTGGGGGTGGCACCTGTCTCTGCGGAAACAAAGGCAGCACCAATCAGGGGGCCGAACGTGAACCCGATTCCGAAGGCAGCCCCAATCAGTGCCATTCCCTTGCCGCGTTCTTTCGGGCCGGTGATGTCTGCGATATAAGCCTGCGCGGTGGGGATCGTTGCGCCTGCGATTCCGGCACCGATCCGGGTGATGAATAACCAGGAAAGGGCATCTATTCCCAGGAACATACCGGTTTTGCCCAGTGAAGTTGCAAATCCGAACATGCCGTAGAAAAAGGTGGATCCGAGCAGGCCCAGAATTAAGATCGGGCGGCGTCCCACACGGTCGGAAATCCGTCCCCAGACGGGAGCGAACAGAAACTGCATGGCAGAAAAGGATGCCATCAACAGTCCGAGTGTGGTGCCACCTGCTTCAAAATGTTCGCCGTAGCGAGGTAGTAACGGTAATACGATCCCAAATCCCAGCAGATCGATGAAGACCGTTACGAAAATGAGAAACAGGCCTGCCTTGCGTCCTTCCGACACGTGGTTCCCCTTTGCAGTGGATGCGATGACTATTTATAAAGAAACAATGCCGAGGAGTTTATTCCTCGGCATTGTGGAATCATGATCGAAATCGAGTCTGAATTCAATAGACTGCGATCAGGCCAGTTTGTCAGCAAAATCTGCTTCGGGTGTGGCCGGATTATCGGGGTCAAACCATTCGGGCTTGAATTCAATGCGAACCTTATGTTTCATGGCCAGATTGGATGTCAACGCCATGATGGCATCGGCCATCGCGACGGTTCCATTACATTTCAGGCCGCCATCTTTAGGCTCGCTGTGATTGTCCGTTCGGATACAGTGGCAGAAATGTTCCATTTCTTCGGTGTATCCTCGGCTGATTTCATCTCCCATGGCTTTGGTTGTGTCTGAAGCAGCTGCAGAGGGAGCAGTCGTTTCATAGGCATCCAGAACCGGTCCACTTCCATCGCTGGATTTGATGACCCACAGACGCTGGTCGGGGCCACCACCACCGGTAGAGGGGCTGGCCTCCTTGAAGAGCAGAGCTTCTTTTTCTGTCTTCATGATCAGGGTGCCGCGACTGCCGAGCACGGTTTCGCCGTACGGTTCCCAGCGGTTGGTGTTGATTGAGGAGTAGGTCACGATACAGATATCGCGGGGATTGGTTTCGGGGTCATAGTGTGGTCCCGGGAATTCAATAGTGACATACACATGGTCGTCGATCTCTCGATCGTCTTCCTGTTTGTCTTTGGAACCGATTCCTTTGACGCCGTAGAAGTTTTTGCCACCATATCCCTGTACTGCCAATGGGTGAACTTTGCCCAGGAAGATGCTGCAGGCATCCAGCTGGTGGCTTCCCAGTTCGGCCATCAGTCCACCGCCCGTTTTGTTGTACAGGCGCCAGTTGATAAGTTCGTCCATGTTATCGTAGCCATACTCTTTGACTGTCTGGGCGAGCGCCTCTTGGTCTTCTTTGGGAACATTTTTCCGCCAGCTGTCTCTGCCGGGGAAGCTGTTATTGCGGTGCCACTGGGCGCGGATATGTCGAATATCGCCGAGGATACCGGTTTTTACAAGTTGATTTGCATTGTCATACAGCACGCTGTAATGGCGTTGATGCCCTACAGCGAGCAGCAGGTTTTTCTCTTTTGCTTTCTTGATGAGCTGTTTACATTCAGTGATGTTGTGAGCCATCAGTTTTTCAGAGAGCACATGCAGCCCGGCGTCGAGCGCTGCCATGGCGATGGGAGCATGCTGGCTGAGAGGGACTGCAATCACAACTGCTTCCAGACCCAGCTCATTTTTCGCGGCGATCAGTTTATTATGATCATCGTACTGTTTGATCTTGGATGCTTTTTCTGCACCGAGCTTATTAATCAGTCCGACGCGGTGTTCATTGCCGTGACCGTGAAACGCTTTTTTGCGGTTGGAAGGACGCAGGTCTGCTATGGCGACGATTTCCATGTATTCGGGTGGATGCTGCGTAATCAGCACGCTGCCTTCATCACCTGTCCCGATGAAACCGACTTTGACCGGTTTGCCTTTGAGCTCTTCGTAACCAAAATAGGCAGCGCCTAATCCGGTACCCGCTGCCGCTGCCGTCGTGAGGAAGTCACGACGGGTAAAAGCAACCGCTTCGTTGAAGTTATCTTTTCCGATTTGTTCCTGTTCGGGAGTCAGATTCATCTTGATATTCTCCTGGTACGCATTGCGTAGCTGTGATCCGTAGGGAGTGATATTTAGTTAATTATAGGCTGGAAACGAGGCGTTTGTTAGATGTACCTTCATTTCTTACGTAAAATGTACTGAATCAGTTGGTTTTGTTTGTCTTGTTTTTTCGGCTATGGAAAAAACGGTAAACCAGACCATCAATGCCGAACCAGGTTCCCGTGGGTAACGCGGCGATCGCCAGTAGAGCCAGTACTTCAATCAGATTCTTATTAATAATAAAACTGTGTTCAGGTCCCGGAACAGGAGGAACTCCCGGCCAGGGTGGCATAACCAGATAGAATGAAAGCAGCATTCCAGCTGAAGCAAGTGCTGCGATCCGGGTACCAAATCCGATCAGGAGCAGAACTCCCAGTATTGTCAGGCTGTAGATGGTCATCATGTTGACGCGGTGGATCTGCGTATTTTCGAGGGGGACCGGGCCTGCTGCCAGTTGTTCTGGAGTAAGCAGCTTACTGGCTTCCGATTCCATTTCGTCTTCCATGGCCCGAATGGGATTCACCAGGCTTGCTTTCATGCTCTGGATTTCCGACCAGATTTTATTGAGGTGATCCACCTTGAAATCCTGGTCCGCTTTGGCGAGTCGCTGTTCATAGCGATCCAGGGCGATTTTATACTGTTCAATTTTTCCGACGCGTTTCCCGTCGATGGTGCCTTCCTGTTCGACGTCAATCTGTCCCGCCAGTTCCGGATTGCCTCGCAGGGATGCCTGCATCTTCTCGATATAACTGAGTCGCGAAGAACGTGCATAGACTTTTTCTACAGCATCGAAGTATTCACGATCGAGAGCTGTTCCGCCTGTCAGTTTGCCATTGGGACCTTTTTTGACGGGTACCATTTTCTGCAGCCGCTGTTTTTCAGCTGGTGTGAGGTGTTTTTCCCCATTCACAATCAGGCGTTGGCGTTTGGGGTCATACTCAATCACTTCTCCGAGACTGCCGTTGAATTTGACTCCGGGAGGCAGCGCACTCAGTTCAGCGGCGAAATAATCACTGCCACTCACCATCTGGTGCAGCCGGGATTTCTGGGCATCGGTCAGGTTGGGGTAGTGGTTCAGAAAACGCTGTTCCCAACCCAGCCACTTGGCTTTGACCTTGTCTGCGTCGAGCCAGTTCAGGTCATTCGGGTCACCAGTCATGTTGCGGAAATGATCCCGAAACGGTCCTTTGGCATTATTGAGGTAGCCGGCGGCCGTCCAGGGACGATTGGAACTGAGGGTGTCAATCTTCCAGAGGCCTTCGTAAAGCAGTTGCCAGCCAATACTGAGACGTAATACGACGATGAACAGGATCGCAATGCCTGTGATTCTCTTTAAATCTTGCACTCGTGAACCCTCTTTTTATCAGGGGATTTCAATTTCTAAACCAGATGCTGATTGACTGTATTTGACATGACCAAATCCAAAAAAGGATTGATCGTCTGTGGTTCGTACCCTGGCGTTGATGCTTCCTGAAAGAACATGAATTCTGAGCCAGATGACTCAGATCCATTCGTCTTACCGTTCTCAATCACGATTTGTCGTGCTCAAAGAAACGTGCGTTTTACGAACCTGTTCTTCAAAGAGTCCTTTATAACGACAAATCATTGTGACAACAATTGGTCGCGATCCAGGAACAGAAACTCATTCGGAATTCCACGAATGACCGGGCTGAGTTTTCTGCCTTGGGCAGGGGGGGGAATTAAAATCGTACCGACCTGGGTATGGTTCTCGCAATACTCCAGAGCCTTTTCGATGCCGATTACGTAAAAAGCAGTGGAAAGGGCGTCCGCCAGGGCTGCATCAGGTGCAATAACCGTTACAGACAGTAGTTCCGAGACCGGCCAGCCCGTACGCGGGTCGAGAATATGACCGTATCGCTGCCCTTGATGTCGAAAATGCTGTACTGAAGAACCGCTGGTCGACATGGCACAATCCTGCAGCAGAATGGTGCCCAGCCGCTGGCTGGTGAAAAGCGGGTTCTTGATCCCCACAGGCCAGCCCGGTAGTTTATTGTGTGTGCCTGTGGCCAGAATACTGCTGAAACCGCCATAAAACAGCCAGTTTTCCTGGTCTTCTGACTTCAGAAACTGACCGGCGAGATCCAGGGCATAACCTTTGCCGATGCCTCCGAGATTCAGCTCATTTTCAGGAGACTGGTACTGGATCGTTTTCGCGTCGTGATCGAACAGAAACTGATCAATGCCGGTATGCTGCAGGCAGGCGTCAATTTCCTGCTGTGTGGGAAGACGTCCTGCCAGTCTGCATTCACGCCACAACGAGATGAGTGGTCCGGAGGAAGGATCAAAGCCCCCTTGTGTATCCAGGCAGATCTGACGGGCCTGATCGAGAATCTCGAACAGGCGGGCATCCATGGTGACAGGTCC
>TARA_R110000850_G_scaffold236797_1_pt1 | contig 20734 bp, 37 predicted proteins | sample TARA_R110000850 | Tara Oceans TARA_R110000850 (sample SAMEA4397586) | marine metagenome | biome: Polar Biome; feature: [SRF] surface water layer (ENVO:00010504); material: water (ENVO:00002006), including particulate matter (ENVO:01000060) such as... | depth 5 m | reverse complement strand
AGACTTTGAAGATGGAGATGTTGCCGTTTACGAAATGATAGGTATGTTTAGTGATAGCGGTGAAATTTACTTAGATGGTTATGAAACCAATTTAGAGAGCAAAAATTGTAAACCAATACTAAGACCTTTATCAGATTTAAATTACAAGCCATTTAGGAACTATGACTATTTAGTTAATCAAAAATTATATTCAATGCAAGAATATGAATTTATTTTCAGTAACCACTTCGACGTATTCGGCTTAATAGATAAAGGATTATCAATAGACATTAACACAATAAAAGAATAAAGACCATGAGACACCCTTTATATCAACCCAAGCCTAAAAAACATTATGAAATTACCAAAAGGATTGGTAAAAATGTATTTCTGAAAGACTACGAAGGTATTTTATTTTTCGACAAGGTTAACATCATGTTCGGGGAAAATCAAATTCAAAGCGGAGTTGTGGCAAATAAAGAAAGTAAATTTTCGCAAGAAGGACTTGAATTAATCTGCTATCAAAAAACAGGGTGGTCTGAACAGATAGACAATAGCTCTATATTAATATTTAAACCATGAGTAGAGATAAAATTAAAGAAGTACTGTTAGGCATTAGAACTGTAGATTTTTGGGGTGGTAACGTTATACGCGCAAATGATGATGATATAGATATTCTGATTGATAAAATACATGAAGCGAGCATAGAGCAAGAGATTAAAGTTACAGACCATTTACTTTCAGAATCTAATAGAGTAATAGATGCTATACCTCCTTGTGAAGTTCATGGCAGATGTATTCCTCACGCTATAGATTGGATCAACTCAAAAAAAGACTCTACTGTTAATGTGCCAAATGTTGATTGGAAAAAAGTAGATGAAGAACTACCTAAAAATGTAACAGCAGTATTAATTTATAGTGAATGTTGTGAGGTTTGTTCTTATATGCAAATTGCAGAAATAGAAGATGGTAAATGGTTTTTAAGCGGTAGTGGTGAAGATGTGAATGTTGAGCCAACACATTGGGCTGAACTACCTAAATCTCCTATTTCAGAAGATGAACGTGTAAAAAAAATAGAGAATAGACTTGAATTTGATTTACTTTTTGGTAAGGCAGAATTTAAAGTGGGAGATACTATTGAGTGGTCATTTGCTGATGATGATACTACTATCTTTAAAGGTAAAACGTTTCAAGCTCAAATAGCCATGATTGATAAAGGAATGAAGTGTTATGCTGTTTACTGTGAAGAGTATGGTGTAGATATGATACCGTTTAATCAATGTAAATTAATAAAATCTAAGTAATGAAAGAAATAGGAAATGAAATCGCAAAACAAGTGTTTTACAAACTAATAATACCTGTTGGAATATTATTCGCAATAGGTGTGGCTCTTGGAGCTTGGTTGTTTTAAATTAAAAAGATAAAATTATGAAAAAAATAGTAGTAGTAGATATTGATGGAACAGTATCAAAAGTAGGTGACAGATTAAAATATTTAAAAAGCAAAAAACCTAATTGGGATAAGTTTTATGATTCTTGTTTTGAAGACGAACCTATACAAGAAGTAATTGATTTGGTTAAAGTTTTAGAAAAGAATTACGATATAGTTTATTGCACAGGAAGAAGAGAGAGTGTCAGAGCTATAACACATAATTGGCTAATAAACAGAGGACTTGTAGTTGATAAATTATTAATGCGACCTAATGAAGATAAAAGGCACGACACAGAAGTAAAGCCAGAGCAATTAAGCAATGCAGGTATATTACTGCAAGAAATAGCATTTGTTTTAGAGGATAGAGATACTATGGTTGCTAAATGGAGAGGTTTAGGTTTAAGATGTTTACAGGTAGATTACGGTGATTTTTAAAATAACTATAAATTAATTAAAATAAAAATTTTAAATTAGATGTATAAACCTTACCCCGACCAACAAATAGAAATAGATAAAATGATCTCTTTTGTAGAAAGTAAAACTTCTAAGAAAGGGTTGTTTGTTTTCCCTACTTCATATGGCAAGTCTATTCTTATCGCTAACGTTGCTGCTGCTTTTCCAGATAAGTGGTTTATAAATATTGTTCCTAAAAAAGAACTTCTTGAACAGAACTACGAGAAATATATAAGCTATGGATATAAAGCGTCTATATGTTCTGCTAGTTTAGGTAAAAAAGAATTAGGTAAGGTTACATTCGCTACAATACAGACAATTAAAAAGTTTGTTGATTTTTATAAAGATAAAGAGGTAGTGCTTCTTTGTGATGAAGCTCATAATCATAGTTTAAAAGAAAGTGTGTTACATACTTTCTTTACTTCAATAAAGAAGTGTAAATTATTAGGGGTTACAGCTACGCCTTTGCTTTTAAATAAAGGTTGGCTTAAAATGATGAATAGAACAAATGATTGTTTTTATTCATCTATTGAAAGTATTGTTCAAATACATGAGGTTACAAGTAAAAATAGATGGACTAGTTTAGATTACAAAGTAGTCGATACAGATAAGTCTATGTTGGAATTAAATACAACAGGTAGAGATTATACAGATAAGTCATTAGAGCTTTATTATGAAAAGAATGATATTATTTCTAAGTCTGTAGCTGCTGTAGAGAAGCTGTTTAATGATGGTCACAAATCTTGTATTGTTTATTTTGCATCAGTAAAAGAAGCTACTGAATTAGCTAATAGATTAGATGGTTTTGAGGTTCTTCATGGTAAGACCAATAAAAGTGAACGTACTAGGATTATAAGAGATTTCAAAAAAGGATTGATTAAAGGTATTTCCAACGTAGGAGTTCTTATTGAGGGTTTTGATTATCCTGCTCTATCATCTGCGGTAATGTCTAGACCGACCAACTCTTTAATTATATGGTATCAGATAGTCGGAAGATTAGTTCGTAAACTAGATGGTAAAGAATCCGCAACAATAATTGATCTAAGTGGATCTTATGAAAAGTTTGGAAGGGTTGAGGATATTACTTTTGAAGATAATCCATACACAAATGGCTATCAAGCTTGGAGTGGTGATAAAATGCTTACAGGTTATTCTTTAAAAGATGGTCATCAGCCCACAAGAAGTCAAGAACTTTCTAGATTTAATCACGCTGAAAGAAAAAAATCTTTGGCTAAACAAAGAGCTGAAATGGGCTATTTAATACCGTTTGGCAAGTATCAAGGTGAATCAGTTAAAGAAGTCGCTAAAAAGGATTCAGAGTACCTAAAATGGACTCTGAACAAGTCTGGTTGGAGTTTTGATACTAAGAATATGATTGAGTATAGGAACGGTGTTATTGAAGAGATTGGTTTGACTAACATATTTGATATGACTGTATTGATATTGGCTGATCAAGATTTTGATGTTTATGGTCTTTATGTAAATAGAGTCAGTCACTTTCTTTCTAATAAGGAAAAGACTTTTGTTGTTCTTGATGGAATAAGTAGAAGGACTGATGATATTTTCAAAACTTTTATAAGCTCTAATCCTAATTTTTTAGGTCTTGTAGAAGATGATTTTAGTAATGCTAAAGTAGATGCTGTAATTGCTTTCCATAATGGAGACTGTGCTAGGACTAGAGATCGTTTGAAAAGTTTAAGTATGTTGGTGAATAAAGTAAAAGTAATAGAATATTAATATGGCAAAGTTTGACGAGGTAGTAAATAAGATCAATAACGAAGAGATTCAAAGATTAGTAGGTTTAAAAACTGATCTTGAAAACTCTATTGACTATGGTATTAAAACAATAATAATTAAACAGATACGATTGTTTGAAGAGACAATGGTATTAAAATACGGAGAAGATGAAATTTAGCGGTGATGCGAGATTAGATTTTGAAAAGTGGTTTGAGGATCAAGATCATGTAACTATGCGAGACGATAAGTTAATGTTAGGAGAAGTTGAGTATAAACAACTACCTAACTTTATATTGTACTCTTGCTACCGCGAATGGCTTAGATCAGTAGGTATTTATACAGGTCGTAATGATACTATATCTTGGTGGCTATGTACTGGCTCTGATTTTTTAGAAGATGGACAATCAATAGATATTCGTTTTAAAAGAGAAGTAAGCACTTTAGAAATGGCTATGAAAATTTATAATCGTCAAAGTGAATATAATCGAAAAAGCCACTTAAATTAATAAGTGGCTTTCGGTCTTTAGATACTATCTAGAGAGAGGTGGTTTGTATTTTGAAATAAGAATACTTTTCCTCCCTTCTTTTTTTATCAGTAAATTTATTAAGAAGGTTGCTTTAGTATTTTTTTTATATGTATCAAAATCTACAGATAGCTGTTTATCAATATATGTGCAATCTCTCGGACTGTCTTCTAGTATTGATAAATTAAATGAGTCTAATAGAATAAACTCTGATGCTACTACTACATCGTTTACTTGTAGTTCAATCACGTTAAGCGAAAGATCGTCTGTTTCTGTTTGGATAACACTAGAGCCAATGTCTGCTACAACGTTAGTTGCACCGACACTCGAAAGCATGGCAAAAGCAAAAAGAATAAAAAGTATTTTTTTCATGTTCAAATATAGTTTAATTTTTATTAAAATAAAATAGCTAGTCTATCATTCTCATTGATCGTTGTGTATTATTCCCAATCATTTCAATTTCCATTTCCATTTTATCAGAAATAGAATCAAAGAGTTCAACAATATTTCTTTCATAATGACTTTCTTTATTTTGCTCATCTGGATCATTTTTTCCACATGATACCATTCCTTCTGTTCTATTCAATTTTTTATTTAGTCTTTCTGTTAATTCAGAAACTTCACTTAATTGTAAACACCTATCCAATAATCTTTCATAAGCATCCATTAAAGTTCGGTCTTTCTTTAATGCTTCTGTATTGTGTGATTTCATATCTTCATTTCTTAAATCTTCATTTCTTAAATTTCCCATTTTACTTTGTATTTAATTTGTTGGGTACTCTATAAAGTTTTCCCCTTCCCTTTTTTTATTCGTAATCATTAAAGTCAAAAATATTTTCACAATCATCACAGATATATTCAGCTCCACTCATTCCTTCTTCATCAACATAATTACCTAAACTAGTAAGTTCTGCTTTTGCACAACTAGGGCAAATAGGATCATCGCTACGCTTGATACGAAATAAAAAACATAACTCTTTACGAGCTTTATCAATATCTTGATCTTTAAAATTGTCTTTAAGTATTTCTATTATTTCCTTTTCCATTTTCTAATTACTTAATCTATATCCATTACTTGTTATAGTAAAAGAAACATAGTCTTTTTTAAATTTGAATAACTTGTAGTGAACAGGGATTCCAATAATGTTAACCCCTATTTGCATACTCGATAAGAGAACGATTCTATTCATTCTCTGACGTATAGAGCTTTTAGAATTAAGCCTTTTGTTTCTTCTAGTATCGCTCATAATTATTTAGATAAAAGCATTGCTTTTTTGATTAGTAAGTAAACTATGTTGTCATTAAACTTTTCGTGAACTTGCTTTGCGGAAACTTCTAGACCTTTTACTTTATCAGCAGTAATATCTTTAATAGATACTTCATGTTTTAGTAAAAAACCATCTAAGACTTCTAAAGGGTGTTTACCACTCATATCACTTCCAGAGTGAAAGTTATGATAAGGGTTGTCGTTCCTTCTGTATTCCTTTCCTTTAACTACTAGAAGTTCTTTAATGTGTTCTAGAGTAGAATTAATGATTGAGTCAAAATCTGTTTCTACAACTTCTTCTTTAACCTCAACTTTATTTTTAGTCTCGCTTTTAATTAGGTTTATAGCTTCTTTCTTAAATCTAATTAAAAAATCATCTATTGATTCTTCTTGATTTTCTTTTAGTCTATGTATTCTTTTTAAACATTTATTTTCCGATTGAAAACAAAATGTGATAACGTCAGCATCTAAGTCATTAATATCTAAACCACCTCTGCAATAATGGCTAAATGGTTTTTCAAATTTAGGAAGAGATAAGTCAACCAATTCTTTATCTAAAGAACCAAAGTTATCTGATAGTTCTACTAATTCTTTGTAAGACTGTAAATCTGTTATTTTGTTAATCCTTGTATTCAATCCTTTTTTAAAGTGATCACTTATAGGATATTTTTCTAGAAAATCTTTTTTAAAATCTAATAGAATAAAGTTTAATTCTTTAACAGTACCTTTTCTTATACCATATTTTACACTATGAAATTGTTCCCTTGTGTTATTAATGGAAACTGTAATACATATATCTGAAAAGTCTTTAGTCTCCATTAATTGTTTTAAAGAAAGACCTCCTGTAATCCATGTTCCAAAATGAATAGGATCAAACCTGTTATGTCTGTGCATATCAGCGATAAGCAATAAATCTTTATATACCTCTAGGTCTGTTATTTCGTTAATCTCTGTGTTCATTGATTATGTTTTTTTGGTCGTGTGTAATCTCGTAATCTAAGGCAATACAATTAGCATCTAAAAAAGAAACTTCATATTCTAAATGTTTTTTCCTTTGAATTATAGCGGTAATGATTCTTTTGTATTTATCTGGGTCTGTAATTAAATAAACAACATCACCTATTTCAAACTTATTTTTTTTATTTGCATTATTCATAAGTTTTCTACGTTTTGAATTGCTATGTCTTGGAAGACTATTACTTGACCTGTTTCTAAATCAGTAAAGGTTATGTTTGTTTTCAAAGTCATTGGTTTTTAATTAGACCTAGATAAAGGTATTGATTCTTAATCTTGTCGTAGAAGGACACGCATTACTTATGCTAATCTAGGTTGCCAATAAAGGCTAGGGGAACTCTTAGTGATACATAACAGTCACAAAGTCTTCAATCAATAAAACTTCTTCTGCTATTAGTGTTTCTCTCTGCTCTTCCATTGAGTCAGCAGCATCAACACTTTCTAAATAACACATAATTCCATTACCTCCTGTAATATCAAAGAAAATAGATACTTCTACTTCTTGTGGTTCTTCTCCTTCAAAAAGAGGTATTACAAGAGTAAATGTTTCTGGTATAGATGTTTCTACAACCATATCCATAGCTTGACTTAAATTACCTCTAAGATCATCGTTTTCGTTAATTTTGGCGTCTATAGTAGCTTTGAAGTTCCTAAGTGCTGAAACTAACTTAGAGTGATCACTAGGGCTTCTGAAAAGAGTTCTTAATAACCTAAGTTTCTTAGAAAGTTTTTGTGGCTCATAAGAAACAGAAGCGTTGTTGATACCTAATTGTATAAACCTTTTAGACTCTTTTATTTTTCCTTCTATCGTGTATTTAGCGGTAGTCTCTTTTTCATTAACTACCAACTTAATAGTTCCATCAAATACAGAAACTAAAGCGTGTGACTTTAAAGGGTCTATAGTTGTAGCTCTTTTTTTTACAAATATAGATGGTGCTGTAATAGTACCTACGATAGATAAAGGTTCTGGATTGTGCTGTGTTGGTGCTTGACCATCTAACCATACTACAGTATGATTGTTACCGTTATCTTTTTTAGATAACTCCTTACCGAATTCAGCTTTAATTTCAGATTTTGTTTTATCTTGTGACATTTTTATTGTTTTTAATTATTAATTATTCTGCTATGCGAAGTTTCATTTCTGCGCGAAGTTTTTGCTGACGTTCCTCTGGCGTGATATTTCTTTGATCAACACAAATACCTGTTTCATCAAACTTAAACATGATACCTTTTACAGTATCGTCAAATAAAAACAAACGACCACTCTTACTTACGGATTTAGATTTAACTACTTCAATAAGTTCTTTTAAGTCTTTTTTTACAGGATCAATACGACCTTTCATTTCATCCATTAAATCTTTCTTCTCTTGTTCGAGTTTAGAAATCTGAATACTAACATCAGCAAGTCTTGACTTACGCTCTGCTATTTCATCTGAATTTAGGCGTTTAGTGTAATCACCTTCTTCAATTCCGTAACAAATACTCTCTAGGTGTATTGTTAAATCTCTTTTAGACAATCCATCTATTGAATCATCTAGTTTTCTACCTAGTTCATATAGGCTTTGATCTTGTTTACTCATAACTTCTATTGTTTAAATTAATTGTTATTCAACTTGTTTACCTGTACCAAAGGTGTCAATTCTACGGTATATTTTATTGTTCTCTATAATGTACTTATTCTCTTTAAACTTGCATCTTAAACAAGTGTCAGTACTTCTCACATCGCGCAAGTATTTAGCGCGAACCATTCCGTTAGGGTATAATAAATCACTCATAGACTTTTAAATAAGGTAAGTGTTTTTTGATCAAGCTTAAAGCCATTTCTAAACTCCATACAAATTGAGCATGATAACCTCTTTTTCTTAGTGCTTGGTGCATTAAGTCTTGTTCTTCAAAAGTTTTATTTTTTTTAAGTTCGCCATTTAACTTATAAGGCGTCTCTACTTTTACTTCCATAAATAAAACACTACCTAACTTTCCTGTTTCGTAAATTGTAATATCTGTAAAACCATTATCACTACGAAGTTCTTTTAGCAACATAGCTTGACCTGCGTTTAATTTTATACCACTAGAATCTGTGTTAAAAATAATAGTAGGAAAATATTCCTTTATCTTGTCTGTGATTTTTTTATGTAGTACCGATTCCTTCATTTAACCGCAAGTTATTTCTTGTTTATCCCAACTCACAATATCGTTGTAATCTGTATCTTTTTTCATAATTCTTATATTTTTTGGTTTGAAGCCGTTTAAAGCTACAGGTATTGTTTTACTAAAATAATCTGTAATAAATCTTAAAGCGTATTCTTTATCTTCTTTAAAATTACTAAAAGAAAAATATAAAGAGTAAGGGTATGTAAATTTTAACAATGTGTCTCCATATCCTCTAGCCCAATTTATATCTTGCGTAGCGCAACTTATAGTGTTTGGATCGAATCCATTTTTAATTATACTTTTAACATTAGATGAATCGGTACTATGATATACTTGTATGTTAATAATTATTTTCATCCCTTAGTTTTTTATATTCATGAATACTATATTCTAAATCATTAGCTGCGTCTATATGATATTCTAAAGACGTATTGAGTATTTCTATTTTATTTTTAAATAAATCAGAAATAGCATCTTTAATTTTATCTTTATTTAACACAAGTGCATAGTAGTCTTTTGCATAGTAATCTTCACTTTTACAGTAGTAAGTTATTTTACTTCCTCTTATGCTATAAGTTCCTCTAAAAAAATAACATTCATCAAATTTTTTTATTTCTAATTTATGATTCTGACTTAAAGTAATTAAGGTCACTTCTTTTTTTAATAATTCAGCTTTAACTCCCATAGTTACTTGTTTGTATAAAAATTAATCTTTTCTTCAAACCAATCATTATCATACGGCACTCTGTTAACCTCTAAAAAGTTTCTGTGAGCATTGAGTATGTATGGAAGCTTATCATTGTTCTCACCGTACAGAATATGCTCTTCTCTGGTAACAGCCATAAGATTTTCAATCCTATCATCACCACCTCTACCTTTTCCTATTATGTGAGAAACATCTACTGCTCTTTCTCCGCTAATTTCGCTAGGTATGAAATCGTCAAGCACATAACCTAACGATTCCATATATAGTTTTTTGTAAAATATCATAAGATGTCCATTCCTTATTTAATAATGTATTCTTCAAAACCTTTATCTAACCACTCTACTAATTTTAAAAAGGTGTTTGTGGTTATGTCTTTGTCTTTTGATAATCTCCAAAAAGTTGATCTACCTATACCTAGTTTTTCAGTTAAATGCCTTTGCGGTTTCTTAATAGAGTTTAGTCTTATAAGAATGTGTCTGTGCATTTTCTTACTGTTTATTCTCACGAAAAAGGAGCATCATCTTCTGGTGGTGGTGCTTGTTGTGTTTGTTGAGCAGCACCTTGTTTGTTAATCTTCCAACCTTGAATTGTGTTGAAATATTTAGTCTCTCCTTGTGGGGAAACCCACTCGCGACCTTGAATATTCACACCAACCTCAACATCATCACCAACATTAAAGTTGTTTAGAATATCACATTTGTCTTGAACAAATTGAATTAATACTTTTTGTGGATATTGCTCATTTGTCTCTACAACAAACTCTCTCTTGCAAAAACTATCACTCACTTGTTCAGTATCGTTTTTAAGGATTATTTTACCTTTTACTTCTGCCATTTTATTGTTTTTAATTTGATTAGACAACTACATAGGAATTGAACCTATTTCTACTACAGATAATGCCACTACTAGTTTAACCCAAGTATGTAGCTCATTTAGTTGTAAGCTTTTATTAGTTTCCGCTAGAACCGTAACCTTGTGTTCCTCTTTCAGAATCAGAAAGCTCTTCAACTTCTTCAAACTCTATAGATGGAATAGGCATGATTATTAACTGTACTGCTCTTTCGCCCACTTTGTATTGAGCGTAATCATTTAAACCTACAGTCATTACGGCTGAAATCTCTCCGATATACCCATGATCTATAACGCCAACGGAATTTGTAAGTATCTGTTTTTTCTTGTAAATACTTGAACGAGCGAATAATAAACCTACATGGTTTTTAGGTATCTCAACTGCAATCCCGAAATTATACTTAATAGAATCATCATCGTCTTCTATACGTTCAATATCTACTACTGTTAAATCCGCACCTGCATCGTCTTCTCTCCCGAACTTAGGAGTAATTGCATTTGGTTTTAATCTTTTGAATTTAATCTTCATTTTCTCTGTATATTTTTAAGGTTGAAATTATGTTTGGTTCTAAGGCTAAAGGATCTCCACAAACTATTAAAGCTTGCCACTTTTGTTCTCTTTCTACAAAAAACTTTAGACCATTGTTGGTAATTAGAATATCTTCTGGTTTAAGTCTCTTAGAGCCTTTGTAGTTTATCTGAAAACCAAAGACATACTTATCGTCTATTTTATTTCCTACTGCTCTTGAAACTGCTCTAGACAACATTGTAGCTCCCTCGTACTTCTTACTTAATACGCATTTTGCTTTTGTTATGTTTACAGTACCTATGGGTAATACTAAATCGCTTTTACTCATTATCCTTGTATTTTTTAAAATATGATTTTTTAACAATCAAGTCTTCTACAGAAACAGAAAGTGTTTTAGCGATTAACTCAATAGTGTTCATAGTTATACTTCCGTTTAGCCTTTGAGAAACAGAAACAGGGCTTATACCTATTAGTTCAGCTAACGCTTTATCGGTTAATACTTTTTTCTTGTTAAGAATTTCATCTATATTAGTTTCGTCTCTAGTCATTTTGATTATTATTGATATGCAAATGTAACAACATATTATTAATTATTAGTATTATTACTAATAATAATTAAAAAAAACATTAAATTTGTTCAATGATAAATAATGGATTTGAAATAGTTGGTCAAAAGATTTTTGATAGAAGGATAAGCAGTTATTCTAAGAAAGTTTTTTCTACGGATAATAACATTATTCATACTATGCTCTGTGTAGGGTATAAGAGATTGTACCATTTTGAACCACTTTTGGAAAACTATTCTACAGAAGATGTTTTTGAAATACTTAGGCTTAATACTTATCTTAAAAAAGAAAGGGATAAATCTGAAAATGGAGTTAGAGATAAGTATCACTATCTTTCTAATTCTTCAATGGTCTATAACTATCCTATTAAATATCTAACGCCTAGAATGTTTGAAATGTATAAGCTTTGCCAAAAATTAAAAAACAAAATTGATGAATAACTCAATCGCTCTAATTGTAAAAGAAATAATATTTAATAGACACTCTATATGCTATAGGGTTAAACCAAAAACTAAATTACCAAATAGATTCAATCTGGATTTATTTCCTTTTTATTCTGAAATAGGAATTAAGGATAAGGACTTAATAGCGAAACCATCTTTGTTGTGTTTTAATAATTCTTCATTCAATGATGTTAATGATATTGTTGTTTTCAAAACTCATAACGTTACTCCGCAATTTTATGAAAGTCTTGTAAAAAAAATAGAACCTAACGCAAGTGAATATTCAAGTGAGCTAGATTCTATTTATGGTGTTGGCGATGTTGTTGGCTACATTCTAATATCCTAAGTTATAGTAATTATTGCAGCATCTTCTCCAATAAATCCGTTTGTATTAGTAACAGTAAGTCTGAATATGTACGTTCCTGTAGATAGGTTGTTTATCGTTACATTCTGTATGTTTTCATCAACAAAATTATAAGTTGTTCCTGTGCTACCTGTTTCTTCAAAAGTCCATTGGAATTGAGGATTTGGTAGTGCTTGTGGATCTGTATAAGCACCATTTATTATTACTGTGCTAGAAGCGGTGGTTTGATCAACAAGAGATACAACTGGGTTATCGTTAACAGAATTCTCTCTTTTTAAAGCTTTTACAGTATCAATAGCGATATTGTTATTTGCTAAGTCTGTCATTGTAATTTTAAACTCCGTATCAAGACTACTTACGTTAGTTACTAGTGTTTCTTTTTGAGTAGGGTTTGATATTGTGGCTGAACCACTTAAAACCTCCCATAAGTAGCTTACGTTAGTGTTTTTAGAAATAGCTTTTAAATTTGTTTCAGTATCTTGAATTTTTAAGTACCTGTTATAACCTGCATCTATTTTTAATGCTTGACTATCTGTTACTGTAATGTCAATAGAAAGATTGTCTCCTGCTGTTATTGTATCTGATTGATCAGAAACTATAGATGTAATTGTGTTTGTTATAGTCGAACCTAAATTAGCACCTGCGTCTATACTGACAGATATGTTTAATGTAGCGGTAGTTCCTGCATCAATATTACCTACAGTCCATAATCCGTTTGTAGGATTATAAGCTGCTGTGTTAGCACTTATAAAAGTAAGACTGCTAGGTATTAAATCGTTTAATAAAACACCAGTAGCGTTTATGTTACCTCTATTTTCTATTGTTATTGTGTAAATAAAAGTTTCTCCAATTATAGGGGTTAAGTTATTTACCGACTTAGTTGTAAGCAAGTCAAAAACAGGAATAGCAACTACGTTACATATCTTATCTATAATAGCTTGCAGTACATCTAATGGCTGCAAAGGAACTTGTGTAACATTACCTTCGCAGTCTGTTACCGTTCTTCTTACAAAAGATAAACATCTAGGTTCTAAAGCATCAAGATTGTAGTCTTGACTCATTATTTCTCCTATAGTAAAGTTCTTAGTTTTACCTGTTAATACATCAGTACCTATAATATAATCGTTTGGATTAATAGGGTTCTGTAAAGGGTATATTGGTTTTTTCTTAATCTTAGCCATTGTGTTTTATTTTTACTTGCATCTTAATAAGAATATTGTTATTGTACATATTTTAAACTTCTTACTTATAAAATATGTATGTTCTAGGATTGTTGATTAATTTTTTCATAGTTATTAATTTTTATCTTTTCCTTTAATCAGTTCTTCAAATCCTACTACGACAGCCAAAAATAAAGTCATAGCGGTTGCAAATTCTGTTAAACTTGCCTTGTCAAAGTAAACTAAAGCTAATCCGCTTAATATGAATAGAGCTAGTGTTCCTATTTTTAAGTTTTTACTCATAGTTATTGAACTTTAAAATTTTGTAATATTCCATTTTGCAAAATCCATTCACCCGCTTCGTCATATCCTTTTGTCGTTAGGTGTACGGAATCAAAAAAGAAGTTGTTAACATATTGAGCCCTTTGCCCTCCTAAAACTGGGTTAATTGTTAAGTCTACCAAAATATCCCAATTAGGATTTACAGCGTTTCTGCAAAGTTCCCTATATTCCTCTTGTATATCAAAAAGGGTGTCATTCCATGTAGGTTGGTTATAAGTATCATTTAGTTTAAGTCTAGGGTAATAACCTACTACATGAACTAAATAATCAAATCCCGCAGCTCTCCTTGTAGCATAGTAAGATTGGAAGTCGTCAAAGTTTTGTTGAGCAGTTCTACTATCGTTTAAAATTGCATTAACATCTTCCCAACCTACCAATAAATTATATTTACTAACATTTACTAATGGGTCAATTTGAGTAACCGCATCAGCTATCATGTCTTGTGTATTTTGACCGCTTACACCAAATGAATTAAAAGTAAATGTATTAAATGAGGATTCTATTTTATCCTTAATATAATCAGGATAATCTTGACTTGATGTAGCACCTATTCCAAAAGTTAATGAATCACCATCAAAAACTATATTTAAATCCGTTGCACTTATTAAAAGTTTATCTGTGTTTTCTTCCCTCATTCCTATTTGATTAAAATTTTTCATGTTAAATATTAACTTTTGCGATGTCGAAAACATCAAAATCATCAGCACTACCAATAGGAAATGCTGGGTCTGTTCCATTTTCATCTGCGTAATATATTTGAACAAAAGCACCATCTGGAACGTTTTGAGGTGCTATAAAATCACCGTCTATATCGCTAGTAAATCTACAGTTATTATCTTGGTCTATTCCTATTGTAAATTTTGCATTTATATCTGTTAAAGTTAATGCAAATGTTGTATTTGTACCGTTCCAAAACCTAGCTTCATTACCCCTTATTGTGAAACCTGAGTAAACATTTGCAAAGGTAGAACCCACTGCCGAAACAAAAGCCACAAACAGCTTAGCAGTAGTTGATGGTGCAATAGGTAAAAGTTTTAGAGTTATTGCTTTGCCCTTTTGGAATGTTTCAGATGATATTGCGTAATTTGATGAAAAAGCCGCGTCTAAATTTCTTAGTTTATGTTCTGTTGATGTTACAGAAAGAAAACCCGCACCTGTATTAGTCCAATTTAATACACTACTTGAGCTATCCGCTATATTACTATAATAAACTAAAATTTTTGAATCACTTATATATACAAATTGAATGTAGTTAACCTCGTTAGGTGCATAAGTTCCTTGTGTAATAATAGAGCCTAAAGGAAGATTTAAAGAAGCGGACCTATGAGCAACAAAAGCAGTAGCCATGAAACTTGCATCTGTAAAATCAAAAGTAATTGATCCGTTCAATAAAGAGATATTCCCAAAATTTCTAGGCTTATCAAATGTTATAATACTTCCAGCAGTATCTTGTGAATATGCATCAACTGCTAATAATAAATCAACATCTATTCTCTCAGGCTCATCCGTACCGGTTTGAACTAATATTTTACCGCCAACAGGAAGGCTAACTGCTTCTGTTTTACTATTATAGTAATTCTTAAATGCTCGTGGACTTGTTCCATTAGGTTGTAAGGCTGTGTCCGCTAGAACTCCTTGCGCTGTACTGGCTGCTCCTAGATTTGTCCTTGCTGCCGATACATCTAACAAGTCGGAAAGGTTATTTCCTTTAAGTAAACAACCAGATAAAGAATTAGAGCTACCACCCTGTATTCCTAGTGTATATTCAACAAAATCTGTTAGAGTTGTACCACTTGTATTTGTAGCAGTAGATTCGATGAACCACCAACCAAATAAAGTTGCCTTTTTAAGTTTCGGGTTTAATACATACTCCTCTAATCTTACCCCTACTTTCGCAAGAGACATATTTGCATAATTTCCTTGACCATATTGTATAACTATGTTACCATTACTAAAACGGTATAGTCTATGCCCTACTAAAGTTGTAGAACCTAAAGGTGTGAGAGTTCCGTTATTATCCCAAAACTTGGGTAATGCGGTGTTTCCACCTGCATCGAAAGCTGTTCTAGTTGATAAGAAAAAAGGTGCATTTTGTATTAAAGGAAAATCCTTAGTGTTTGGTTTATATATATCTCCTGTTCCACCAAATTCTAAAAGCGTTCCTGCTGAAATATCAAAACCTAAATCACTTGCTCTACCTGTTACAATTTGATCTTCTTTAAAAGGTACGCCTTGTGCTATAAGCGTCTTATATATGTCTCTTATACTATTAGCATAGTGTCCAATAGGGTTGTTTAAAAACTCAAATCCTAATATTGTCTGAGATACTGTATCTACTGCAATACGCATTGTAAACACTTTCCTAACCCAGTCTTCTCTAGTCGGCTCACTTGTTTGTTGTTGTCTTTGCCCTGTGTTGTCTATATAAACAAATGTGTCACCAACTGTTAAATTTGAAACCGATATGTTTGACTCCGCTGCGGAATCTACATTAAAGAAACCTTGATCTCCGTTTATTTCACCTTCAACATCTCCTAGTGTAAAGGTAGTTCCACCAACCGCTACCGATGCATCGTAAGAAGCCGATACGCCTGTACCTCTTGCTCTTAATACTGCCTTATCAATAGTTTCTGTAAAAGCCTGTAGCTCAACCTCTGGTGCTACTGTTAAATTAGTTGGGTCTAAAGAAGTTGTTGCTGCGGTTATATCATACCCTACTCTTTGAAGGTTTTCTAAAGCAATATTTAAAATACCCTTACCTGTGTTTATTATTCTGTACTTTTTATCTTTTGTAAAAGCACCATTACTCCCTTCAACAGTTGTTATTATCTTTGAAACAGTATTACCTTCTGTTGGTGCTATAAGAGTAAAGTCTGGAAAAAAAAGTGCACTTCCAACTTGTAGAGTTAATCTAACATTTGTAAATATAAAGGTGTCTCCTGCTACTGCTCCAAAGAAAGCGCGTTCATCTGTTCCTGCGGATAATGAGTTTCCTGTTGTTCCTTTACCTACCACTTGAAGGTTGTAAGTAAAAGAGTTTAAGTTTTCCGCTTCGGGTAACTCTAATCTAACCTCTCCACCAATAGTATAAAGGTTTACTAAATAATCTATTAATGGAGCAGGAACGTGTTTATAATCCACCCAAACTTCTGAATCTTGTGAACCTTTATCGTAGGTTAAAGCATTTACAAAAGTAACTAGTTGTTCTTCTAGTGTAGGTTCAACAGCACTTGCTAAATCTATTGATGTTACCTCTATGTTTCTAGAAAAGTTATTCTCTTGCGCTGCAATTTGCTCTAAAGCTTCTTGAACGTTTGTAGCCGTTACACCACTTATTGTATCTATTAATACTTGAACAGCATAAACATCATTTATTGTATTAGTGTTAGATAAATCTTCAACTAATAAAAAGTCTCCTTCTACTGTTGCAGTACCTCCTAATCCATAAGTTCCTACACCACCTACAAATCTGTATATAATTTTAGGTCTAGGTATTGCTTTAGAAGTAGATTGAATTACAAAGTATGTATCTCTATTGTTTAATATGTCGTAGTTGTCAGAAGATGTATTTATAGCAGTACTTGGGTCTGTAATGTCTATCGCGGTTATGTACTCTACTTTAGGCGGTAATCCACTATCTATAGGTATAGAGGATAGTATAATAGATTTTATTAGTAAGAAGTCTTCTTCCACTAATGTTACACCGCTATTTAAGCCATAAACACCTTTGCCTTTTTTAAAGATATAGGTGTTTCTATATGTAATTAATGTTGTAGCAGTTCCTCTTGCTGAAAATTGATTATGAATAAAAAATATTTCATCACCATTAATAGTAAAGTTTGTACTTAAATTAACTGCTTGCGATACTACAGGCTCTTGTTGATTTAAACCATCTAAAGCATCAATTTCTATAACTTTATTGTTCTGAATAAAGCTAGTGTCTGCATTGGCTGTTGAAGCTATATACTGTGCAATAGACTTTATAGGAAAGTTCTTTGTTCTATTAGATTCATCTGCATCAGTACCTATAAGATAATCATTGTCTGTTATTACAACATCTTCTGGGTATCTATCTTTGTTTTTAATCTTAGCCATTGCTTAATTTTAGTATGTAAATTTAATTAAAAGAATTTATAATTAATCCCCAATAGGTAAACAGGCTTTGTTAATGGAGCAAAGGTTGGTCTGCCTAATAAAGTAAATTTTCCAGATAAAGGGATTTCTAAATTAAATTCTAATTGGTAGCTATTCAAGTTCCTAGCATCAGTCATTAAGTTACTTGACAACGTAGATTTAGAAAGACCTTTCCAATATTTTTGTATGAAGTCGTTTGATTCTTCAATAGTTTCTGATGCTTCTGATTGGTTGTCTAGTTGTTCATCAGTTTGTTGTGTAGATTCTAATATTCGGTCAATAATTTCTTTATTTCTTTTCTCTAAAGTATCAACCGCATTACGAAGTTCTAAAACTTCTTTTAAAAGACTGTCGCGCTCTTTTGTTAGATAATGATATGCTTGTGCAGCATCATTACTAATTACCCAACTGTTCTTGTTGTTTCGCTCTATATCTTTCTGTTTGTTTTGTGACAGAACGAATAATGGTGCTATCAGCAACATTAATGTAAATAATAGTTTCATAATATCTAGGTATTTGAATAGGTGGTTTAGACTCTAACTCATTAGCGTATTCTTTGAGTTTTTTGTTTATAGAGATTAAACTATCGGTAGCAGCAATATATTCTTCTTGTGCTTTTTGCTTTGCTTTGTTTGCTGCTTTAAGCATTTCTTCATTATGGTTTGAATTATTCCAAGTTATGTAGAAAGCCAAACTTCCAATAATCAACAATGATATTGTAATAACGTAAAGTAATATTTTGTTGTTTTTAAACCACATAAATTAAGGTATAATAGGATAACCATCTTTGTCTCTAGGAAGTTTTCTTAATTGAGTTGTTGTATAGCCAAATGTTCTTTGAAAATGTGGCTTATCAATATGCTTACCTCTACGATTAATAATTCCCCAATCCCAACCGTATTTTCTAAAAACCTCAACTACTTCTAACCAATCTGGAACACCATCACCATCCCAATCTTTTGCAGTATTCCAACTTGCTTCTTCAAAAGTTCCATTACCATCTTTATCAATCAATAAGACAATATCAACTGCTAAACCGTATTGATGAAATGAACCCCAAGCTTCTACCCATGTAACTACCATTCCTCCAATTGTTCTACCTTTTGAATAAAGATGATCTTGCTCCTCTGGGGTTCTTATAACACAAGAAAATCTTAATTTTACTCTAGGATTTGTTAGCAGGGCAATACATTCTAAATAAATACAAAGTAATGCTCCACGCAAAAAAGGGTGAGCAGTTTCTATTCTTTCTATTGTTATTTGATCTTTATTCATAGCCTTTAATATTAGTTTACTTTTTTATTATACTCATTCATTTGATCTTTAATACGATTGCTTATAGGCAATCTTGACTTATGAAGCTTATATTGTACGTATGCACTAATCACTATCATCATTGCAATAAAATCTTCTGTTTCTGGAATTTTAAAAGACGTGTTATTGTTTATGATGTCTATTAAATAGTCGCCTAACCTTAGTATTACCATTGATAATAATATACCAAAAAGAATATCTCTTAGATTGTCATTTAGCCAAAACTTAAAATTAAACTTATTTCGCTTCTTGTAAGCCCATAACTTTATCCCCATTATGCCTATTAAAGACCAAAATAAAGCTGCTACCCAAACTTCAATAGTGTGATTACCACCTATTTCATCTAATATTTTAATCATTTTTTATCCTTTAAAAAGTACGTGTAAAATTGTTTTTTTAGTTGCTATTGGAGTGTGTTTTTGTCCTTTGTCATAGTGTGCAACGTCTCCTTTTTTATAATATTTTTGATAGTATGTATCAAACATTTCACCACTAATAACCTCTGTGCTTTCTATTAAATCAGCATGAAAGTGCTCACCGAATTCGCCACCCTCTAACATTTCTGTATCAAAGGAAAGATATTTTTCTGGAAATCTATCACCCCTTCTATAAATCCTTACTTTATCATTTAAAGATATCCATTCAAAAAAAGGGAATTTCTTTAGCATTTCGCTATTTATAGGATTAATAGCTTTACGAGCATTAAACAGACTAACAGCGTTAACTAGCCTATCATGAGTGGCATTAAGGGAGATCATTAATTCACTCCTATAATTATCTTGAGTTAATTTTTTATGATTGCTTATACACATATTCTCGTAAATTGTTTATAGCAGCTGTATTCTGCTCTGTAGCCAATATTGATTTGCTAACTAATTCTATAAGGATTTTTTTATTTTCACTTTGCTCCTTATTAAAATCAGATTGCAATTTAGAATGTGAATTTTCTTTCCTTACTTTATCATATATTAATAAAGCACACATGCCTAATAATAAACCTATTACACTAATGCTTTCAATAGTTAGTACTCGCTCTACCGTTTCGGCTTGTATTAAAATCATTTTTTGTTTTTATTTTGTAATTTATAAGCTCCTATAACGCATATAATACTAGCACATAAATATAAATCATAGATTTCACTATAAAAATCAAATCTATGAGATATTAGGCTATACATATTAAGTGCGATTAATCCTAAAACACATATTTTAGTAGCGTCACAATATTTTTTATTTAGATACCAAGACAGCATAAATATATTAGTGAAGATAGAATAACCAATTAAATCTCCGAAGTAATATGAGTAATGTTTGAAAGAGGAATCCTCTGCTAATTCAAACAATTTATAACTTCCATCGTAAATAATATAAAGCTCAAAGTTGTGCCATAAACAAATTACGATGTTAAAAAAAAGCAAGATAAAAGGAGCTTTATTTCTTATAAAACGAAACATTATTCTGAAACTTTATCATCAGATGGCGGTCTTTTATATCCTCCACCGCCTATGCTTTTTGCTAGGAAATCTCTATTCTCTTTACCGATATTTCCCACGCAAAAGAACACTATCGCTACTATCGTTAAGAGGATAGTGTTCATTGCGTTTCCCTTTACGAAAAAGGATAAAACTGCAAATAATACATACAATAAAAAGATGTATGTTCTCGGATTGTTGATTATTTTTTTCATAGTTATTTATTTTATTAAATAGAATCGTTATTTCTAACAATAGGTGCTGCATCAATTAAATCTAAATCAACAGTTAAACCTCTA
>TARA_R110000850_G_scaffold250103_1_pt1 | contig 20742 bp, 19 predicted proteins | sample TARA_R110000850 | Tara Oceans TARA_R110000850 (sample SAMEA4397586) | marine metagenome | biome: Polar Biome; feature: [SRF] surface water layer (ENVO:00010504); material: water (ENVO:00002006), including particulate matter (ENVO:01000060) such as... | depth 5 m | reverse complement strand
AATTCACTTAGGAATCAAACAGTTAGAACGGGAGTGAGTGAAATTTCCCCTTATCTCGGCATGCACCCAATAGACGCACATGCGATTCTCGAACAGCTTGATGAAACGCTCGGCCAGTTTGCGGCGGGCCATGCTGTCCAGGTCCCAGATCAGGTCCTGATTCTGCGGCCGACTGAAATCGACCTCCTGATGCTGCATGCTGCTCATGCTCGACTCATACGCGGAATTGCCCAAGCAGACGATTGAGCTGGTCGGCCAGCTGTTTCAGGTGCTGGCTGGCCGCGCTCGACTGTTCGGCAGCCTCGGCGGTGTTGTGGGCCAGTGCTGCCGTCTGCGTGACGTTCTGATTAATGTCTTCCACCACGTGGGATTGTTGCAGGGTGGCGCTGGCGATCGAGGCGTTGAGCCCGGTCAGGTTGCGTAGCGATTGGGCGATCTGGGCGAGGCTCTCACCGGCCTGGCTGGCCTGCTCCACGGTCAGCTGGGAAGCGCGGCTGCTCTCATTGATCACCTTGACGGCGGCCTCGGAGTTGCCTTGCAGGCGCTCGATCATACCCTGAATTTCAGCGGTGGACTGCTGGGTACGTTGCGCCAGAAGCCTCACTTCGTCCGCGACCACGGCGAAACCACGGCCCTGCTCACCGGCGCGGGCAGCCTCGATGGCGGCGTTGAGAGCGAGCAGGTTGGTTTGCTCGGCGATGGAACGGATCACCTCCAGCACGCTGCCGATCTGCGTGCTCTCGCTGGCCAGCGATTGGATCACCTCGACGGCCTTGTCGATGGTGCCCGACAACTGATCGATCTGGCGAAGGCTCGCCTCGATGTTCTGCTGGCCCTGGCTGGCCTGGTCTTCGGCGGTATGCATCTCGCTGGAGGCGTGTTCGGCGTTCTTCGCCACGTCCTGCACTCCGTAGGTCACCTCGTTGATGGCGGTCGCCACCAGCTCCATCTGCTGCGCCTGTTGCTGGCTGTGGCGCTGCGCTTCGCTGGAGATGTCGCCAAGCGAGCGGGCGGCCTGGTCGAGCGAGCCTGCTGAATCGAGCATCTGCCGGATCACATGGCGCAGCTTTGCGGTGAAGGCGTTGAAATAGGTCGCCAGGGCGGTCAATTCGTCACGCCCATGGGTGTCGAGGTTGCGAGTCAGGTCACCTTCGCCGCTGGAAATGCTGGCCATGGCGTCCACTGCGGCCTGCAGCGGCTGCACGATGCTGCGAGTGATCAGCACCACCAGTCCAGTCAGGAGCAGGGCGATCAGCAGACCGATGCTTATGGCTTTCACCGCCTGGGCTCGGAACTCCACCTGTACGTCATCGACATAGACGCCGGAGCCGATGATCCAGCCCCAGGGCTGGAACAGTTCGACGTAGGAGATTTTCGGTACCGGGTCAGTGGCGCCAGGTTTCGGCCAGCGGTAGTCGACCTGACCGGCCCCCTGGCTGCGGGTGATGGCGACCATCTCGTTGAACAACGCCTTGCCGTCCGGGTCCTTGAAACCGGAAAGGTTCTGGCCCTCGAGCTTGGCATTCATCGGATGCATGAGCATGACCGGGGTTTGGTCGTTGATCCAGAAGTACTCCTGAGCGTCGTAGCGCAAACCGCGCACCACCTCCATGGCCTGCTTCTGCGCCTCTTCGCGGCTCAGGCTGCCGGCGCTTTCCAGGCTATGGAAGTGCTTGAGAATACCGGCCGCGCTCTGCACCACATGCTCGGTCTTTTCCGATTTGCCGGCGTAAAGATCAGTGTGGATCTAGCGCAGCATGTAGGCGCCCTGCAAGATCAGCGTCAGAATGGCCAGCGCCAGGATCAGCCATAGACGGCGGCTGATGGGAATACTACGTAAGCTGTTCATGGACGAATTCCTGATTGTTGTAATTGTCGGCTTCAGGGCTGCCTCGAAGGGCGCCGGGCAATAATGTCACATCGCGGCATTATTCACTCAAGTTGTCTGATAGCATTTCGGCAGCTCGGTGCAAAAGCTGAGTGAGCACCGCTTTAGACCGCTACTAAGGAACCTCTGTGACGGGCTTGTGTCCCAGGGGCGGAGCCACGCTCCACGTTCTAAGTTTTACGCGTGGTTAATTGCCGCGCTTTGGGGGATTTGATGGATATCTGGATGGCCTTTCAGGCCCTGATTCTGGGCATAGTGGAAGGCCTGACCGAGTTCTTGCCGATTTCCAGCACCGGGCACCTGATCGTGGTCGGTGACTTGCTGGGCTTCAATGGTGAAACGGCGACGGCGTTCAAGATCATCATCCAGCTCGGCGCCATCCTGGCGGTCATCTGGGAGTTTCGAGCCAAGGTGCTCGGCGTCGTCGTCGGTTTGCCCAGCGACCCGAACGCGCAGCGTTTCACCTTCAACCTGCTGCTGGCATTCATTCCTGCGGTGATTTTTGGCCTGGCCTTCGCCGATCTGATCGAGCATTGGCTGTTCAATCCGATCACAGTGGCCATGGCGTTGATCATTGGCGGCATCATCATGCTCTGGGCGGAGAAGCGCGAACACGCGATCAAGGCCGAAACGGTCGATGACATGACCTGGAAGCTGGCATTGAAGGTTGGCTTTGCGCAATGTCTGGCACTGATTCCGGGTACGTCGCGTTCGGGCGCCACCATCATCGGTGGCCTGGTGTTTGGTTTGTCGCGCAAGGCCGCGACCGAGTTCTCCTTCTTTCTGGCCATGCCGACCATGGTCGCGGCTACGGTCTATTCGCTGGTCAAGTACCGCGACATCCTGCAGATGAGCGACCTGCCGATCTTCGCCATCGGTTTCGTCAGCACCTTCATCGTGGCGATGATCACCGTGCGCGCACTGCTCAAGTTCATCACCAGCCACAGTTATGCGGTGTTCGCCTGGTACCGCATTGCCTTCGGCCTGGTGATTCTCGCCACCTGGCAGCTGCACCTGATCGACTGGAGCACGGCGCAACCGTGATCGGTACCGAACGCAAGGGGCGCCTTAAAAGCTGGGATGACGCCAAGGGTTTTGGTTTCATCCAGCCGCTAAACGGCGGTGCTGAAGTCTTCGCTCATATATCGGTGATGCGCGGTGATCGCCGCCCGCAGCCGGGCGACGAAGTGCTGTTCATCGAGGGACGTGACGAAAGAGGGCGGCCACGTGCCGAGCACTTGCGCCTGGCTGGTGAGCTCAGCCTCGATCGCCAGTCTATCCGGCGCAAACCGAAAACGCCCGGCACGGCGGCACCGGTAGTGCGAAAGGCTGCTGCCAAATCCACGCACCGGTCATCGACTCAAGGCTCCATCCAGAACTTCTCCAGCAAGGCCTTGGTGCTCGCTTTGCTGTGCATCCTGCCATTGCTCGGCTGCGTGACGCTGTTCGGCAAGGGGCTCTGGTGGGTCTTGCCGCTTTATCTGCTGGCCAGCCTGCTGAGTTTCCTGCAGTACTGGCTGGATAAACGCAGCGCTCAGAGCGGTGGCCGACGCACGGCGGAAAACACCCTGCATCTGGTCGAGCTGGCTGGTGGTTGGCCAGGTGCGCTGATCGCTCAGCAGACATTCCGGCACAAGACGCGCAAGGCTTCCTATCAGGCTGTTTTCTGGCTGATCGTCGCAGTTCATCAGCTGTTCTGGATCGATCTGCTGCTGCTCGACGGCGCCTACATCGCCCGCCACATACCCTTATTCGTCCAGTAGCAGGCCGGGTTGCAGGCGCTTGGGCAGGCGGCGCACCACCAGTTGATGCGAACGCGTCAGCAACTGGCGCAGTTCATCGTCGCCCAGCGGCGGCCGGTGGGCGCTCATACTGATCCAGTAAGCACGAGCCAGGTACGGGGCAGGGCGGATGCCCGGACGGTCTACATAACCGAGAAACAGGTCGTTATCGACCTTGAAGGCCAGATCCTCGCCAAGAAAGTCAAGAATGGCGAACATCTTGTTGCCAGCCACCGAGAACACCCGGTTGCTGCCCCACTTGAGGTCTTCGCGGGCGCCGGGCAGGGCGAGGCAGAAGGCGGCGATCTGATCCGGTGTCATGGGTCTTTCCCTGGCGGTACGCAGGTCAGTCTATCGAAGGCTGAAGAGCCTGCGTAGGCGCGCGTTCCGTTTTCGCCGGCAGGCGATCCATTGTGTCGCTGGCTGCGCGCGTTCAGGCAGATCGCCGGCAGCAGCGCCGGCAAGCCTCAGGGCCCGCTTTGGCGCCGCCCGGTTGTTGTAGACTCTGCCTCCCCGTGGTCACCGCTCGTCCGAGCCCCGTCGATACCCGCCATGAATGCCCGCCGCCGTCTGCGCTTCTCCCCCTGGCTGCTGCTGAGCCTGTTGCTGTGCTGGTCGACATGGGCCGGTGCCGTCCCTCTCGATGTCGCGCAGCCGAGCGAGCAGCCGCTGTCGCTGACCACCCATGCCGGAATGCTGGAGGATGCCTCGCGGGCGCTGCAGCTTTCGGACGTGCGATCAGCAGAGATGGCCGCACGTTTCCGTTATCAGGCGTCCCCCAGCGCTTCCTTCGCCCTGGGCTTCACCCGTTCGGCCTACTGGTTCCGTCTCGAGCTGGGCAACGCCAGCGATCAGTCGTTGACGCGCCTGCTGGTGGTCGACAACCCACGTATATCCCTGGTCGATGCCTACGTGCCGGACGGGCAGGGTGGCTATCGCGCCTGGTTCACCGGGGCAGACCGCCCGCAGAGCGGCAAGGTTTATAACAACCGAAACTTCGTCTTCCCGCTGCACCTGCCGGCGCACACGCAACAGGTGGTGTACCTGCGCGTCGAGTCGAGCATCGGCCTGCACGTGCCGCTGCAACTCTGGACGGCCGACGCGCTGCGCAGCTACGAGCGCGAAGACGATATGGCGCGTGCCGGCTACATGGGCATCGCCGTCGCGATGCTGCTGTTCAACCTGATGCTGTTCATCGCCCTGCGAGATCGCCTCTATCTGCTCTATGTGACCTTCGTGCTGATCACCGCCAGCGCCCTGACGATCAAGAACGGCATGGCCCCGGACTGGACGCTGCTCGGCCTGCCGCTCAACAGCAACGTGGTCTACTACTCGGCGGTCTCGCTGACCTTGAGCGCCATGCTGCTGTTCATGCGCGGCATGCTGCAGACCGCGCGCCTGCTGCCACGGGTCGATCCTGGCTTGCGCGCGTTGATTGCGCTGTATCTGCTTTCGCCGCTGATCTATGTCTTCGCGCTACCCCAGGTGTCGCGCGTGGCCATCGTGGTCAACCTGCTCACTGCCTTCGTCATGCTCGGCGTGGGCCTGGCCTGCGCCCTCAAGCGTCAGCGCAGCGCCTACTTCTTCCTCGCTGCCTTCGGCCTGCTGATCCTCGGCGGTGCCAGCACCAGCCTGCGCGCCATGGGCCTGTTGCCGACCAACGCCTTCACGGTCGACGGCCTGCAGCTCGGCTCGTCGCTGGAGATGCTGTTGCTGGCCTTCGCCCTGGCCGACCGCATCAACGTCATGCGTCAGGAAAAACTGCAGGCCCAGGCCAGGTTGTTGCAAACCCGGGAGCAATTGGTGGATACCCTGCAACGGTCCGAGCGCGAACTGGAGCAACGCGTCGCCGCGCGCACCGAAGAGCTGCAGGTGCTCAACAGCCGTCTGGAGACCCTGAGCCTGACCGATGCCTTGACCGGCATCGCCAATCGTCGCCACTTCGACGAGGTGCTAGACAAGGAATGGAAGCGCGCCCAGCGCGTCGGCGAGCCGTTGGCCCTGGCCGTGCTGGATGTCGACTGGTTCAAGACCTACAACGACCACTACGGCCACCCGGCTGGCGACAGCTGTCTGCAGCAGATCGCGCAAACCCTGGCCGCCACCATCAGCCGTTCTACCGATCTGGTGGCGCGCTATGGCGGCGAGGAGTTCGTCTTTCTCGCGCCGTCGACCGGGCCCGATGGGGCGCACAGCATGGCCGAGAAACTGGTCCGGGCCGTCGAGGCCCTGGCGTTGCCACATGAGCGCTCGCCGTTGGGCCACGTCAGTATCAGTGTCGGCATTGCCTCGATGCGAAACGATGGCAACAGCCCGGCACAAAGGCTCGTGCAGCGGGCCGATGCGGCGCTGTATCGGGCCAAGGCACAAGGCCGTAATCGGGTGGAGTGCGGCTGAGAGAAATAAAAAAGCCCCAGAGCATCGAACCCTGGGGCTGAGGAGGGTCGGCATGGCGCCGACCGGGGAGAGAGGGTTCAGGCCGGCGGTTGCCAGCCACCACCGAGCGCCTTGTAGATGGCGACGATGCCGCTGTACAGCTCGACCTCGGCCGAGGCCTGAGCATCTTCGGCGGCCAGGCGCTCACGTTCGGCGTCCAGCAGCACGAGGAAATCCACCGTGCCTTCGCGATAGCGAATCGCGGCCTGATCGGCTGCAGCACGGCTGGCTTCGGCCTGGCGCACCAGGGAAACCAGGCGCTGCTGGCGCTTGGCGTAGTCGCTGAAGGCGTTTTCAGACTCCTCCAGTGCCAGCAACACCTGCTGTTCGTACTGCGACAGCGCGCCATCAGCCTCGGCTTCGGCGCCGCGTAGGCGCGCTCGTACGCTGCCGAGATCGAAGGCTGCCCAGCTGATGCTCGGCGCTACGCCCCAGGCACGGGCTGCTGATGAACCCAGCTGCGAGCCGCGCCCGGCGGTAAAGCCGAGAAAGCCGGAGAGGCTGACCCGCGGGAACAGGTCGGCAGTCGCCACGCCGACTTCGGCCGTGGCCGCCGCCAGCTGCCGCTCGGCTGCCTGGATATCCGGGCGACGGCGCAGCAGTTCGCTCGGGTTGCCGATGGGCAGTGCCTTGGCGATCACCGGCAGTGGTTTGGGCGACAGGTCGATCTGCAGCTGTTCCGGGCGCTGGCCGAGCAGGGTGGCGATGCGGTTCTGCGCCCGCACCTGCTGCGCCTGCAGTTGTGGCAGGCTGGCTTCGGTGGCGGCCAGGCGCGCATCGGCGCGCAGGACGTCCAACTCGTTACCAACGCCGGCGTCGCGCAACTGCTCGGTGATGGAGCGCGAATCCTGCTGGTTCTTCAGGTTCTCGCGGGCGATGTTTTCGCGCAGCTGTGCGCCACGCAGGGTGCCGTAGGCATCGACCAGCTCGGCGATCAGGCTGACCTGCAACTGGTAATAATCCGCTTCGGCCACTTCGATGCGCGCTTCACTGGCTTCCAGTTGGCGCTGGATACGGCCGAACAGGTCAACTTCCCAGGCCATGTCCAGGCCCAGGTCGTAGCGTTCCTGACGGATGCGCTCGTCCGTGGTCGGAGGCTGCTGGGCCTTGCCGAACTCGCCACTGGCGCGGCTGGTGACGGTTGGGAAGCGGTCATTGGCCACGTCATCGCGGATCGCCCGTGCCGCACGCAGGCGGTTGAACGCCACGCGCAGCTCGCGGTTGTCCTGCAGCGAACGCTGCACCAACTGGTTCAGCGTCGGGTCGTCGAACTGCTGCCACCAGGCGGCTTCGAAACGGCTGCGGTCATAGTCGGCCGCCTCCAGCGCGGCAATGCGCGCTGGTTCTGTGGTGGGAGCTCGGTAGTCCGGGCCGACAGCGCATGCAGACAGCGCCAGGGTCAGGAGTGCGGGGGCAAAGGCTTTCATGCATGCGACTCCTGCAGACGGGCGGCTTTGCGCGCTTCGCGTTTCTCGACGAAGGCGCGGATCAGGACATAGAACACCGGCGTCAGCAGCAGGCCGAAGAAGGTCACGCCGATCATCCCGGAGAACACCGCCACACCCATGGAGTGGCGCATCTCGGCACCTGCACCGCTGGACAGCACCAGCGGCACCACGGCCATGATGAAGGCAATCGAGGTCATCAGGATCGGGCGCAGACGCAGGCGGCAGGACTCAAGCACGGCCGCGACGCGATCAAGCCCTTCTTCCTGTTTCTCCTTGGCGAACTCGACGATCAGGATCGCGTTCTTGCAGGCCAGGCCCACCAGTACGATCAGGCCGATCTGGGTGAAGATGTTGTTGTCCAGGCCCGCGATGATCACCCCGGTGATGGCGGTGAAGAGCACGATCGGCACGATCAGAATCACCGCCAGCGGCAGGCTCCAGCTTTCGTACTGGGCAGCCAGCACCAGGAAGGCCAGCAGCACGCAGAGCGGGAAGATGAAGATCGCGGTATTGCCGGCGAGGATCTGCTGGTAGGTCAGATCGGTCCACTCGAAGGTCATGCCGATCGGCAGTTCCTCGTTGAGCAGTTTGGCGATGGCCGCTTCGGCCTGCCCCGAGCTGTAGCCCGGCGCGGCGGCACCGTTGATATCGGCGGTGAGGAAGCCGTTGTAGTGCATCACCCGATCAGGGCCGGCGCTGTCATCGACCTTGACGAAGGTCGACAGCGGCACCATCTCGCCACGGTTATTGCGCACCTTGAGCTGACCGATCTGTTCCGGCTCCAGGCGGAACTGCTGGTCGGCCTGAACGTTGACCTGGTAAGTGCGGCCGAAACGGTTGAAGTCGTTGGCATACAGCGAGCCCAGGTACACCTGCAGGGTGTCGAAGATGTCGCTGATGGCCACACCATGGGTCTTGGCCTTTTCGCGGTCGATGGCGGCATCGACCTGCGGCACGTTGACCTGGTAGCTGGTGAACAGCGACATCGGGTTCAGCTCCGGCAACTGGCGGGCCTTGTTGAGGATGTTCTGGGTCTGCGTGTACAGCTCTTCGTAGCCCAGGTTGCCACGGTCCTGAATCTGCAGACGGAAGCCACCAATGGTGCCCAGGCCCTGTACCGGCGGCGGCGGGAAGATGGCGAGGTAGGCTTCCTGAATTTCACCGAACTGGCCGTTGAGCTCGGCGGCAATGGCGCCGGCAGACATGTTTTCGTCCTTGCGCAGGCCGAAGTCCTTGAGCGTGACGAAAACGATGCCGCTGTTGGGACTGTTGGTGAAGCCGTTGATCGACAGGCCCGGGAAGGCCACGGTGTTTTCCACGCCCGGATGCTTGCTGGCGATTTCGCTCATGCGCTTGATCACCACTTCGGTGCGATCGAGCGTCGCGGCGTCCGGCAACTGGGCGAAGGCCACCAGGTACTGTTTGTCCTGCTGCGGCACGAAGCCGGTCGGCGTGCTGGAGAAGCCCAGATAGCCGAGCACCAGCAAGCCACCGTAGACCAGCATCGCAATGCTGCTACCACGCAGCACACGACGCACAGTACCGACGTAGCGGTTGCTGGCGCGCTCGAACATGCGGTTGAACGGAGCGAACAGCCAGCCACCGAACAGCTTGTCGAGCCCGCGCGAGAAGGCATCTTTCGGCGCGTGATGGTCCTTGAGCAGGATGGCGGCGAGCGCTGGCGACAGGGTCAGCGAGTTGATTGCCGAGATCACCGTGGAAATGGCGATGGTCAGTGCGAACTGCTGGTAGAACTGGCCCGAGAGACCGGAGATGAAGGCCGTCGGCACGAACACGGCGCACAGCACCAGAGTGGTGGCGACGATGGGACCAGTCACCTCCTTCATGGCCTGGCGGGTGGCCTCGACCGGGGATTTGCCCAGGGCGATGTTGCGCTCGACGTTCTCCACCACGACGATGGCGTCGTCCACCACGATACCGATGGCCAGCACCAGGCCGAACAGCGACAGGGCGTTGAGCGAGAAACCGAGCAGGTGCATGACCGCGAAGGTGCCGATCAGCGAGACCGGTACGGCCACCAGCGGGATGATCGAGGCGCGCCAGGTCTGCAGGAACAGCACGACCACCAACACCACCAACACGATGGCTTCGAGCAGGGTGTTCACCACCGCCTCGATGGAGCCGCGTACGAAGATGGTCGGGTCATAGACGATCTCGTAGTCCATGCCCAGCGGGAAGCTTTGTTTCAACTCGGCCATGCGTTCGCGCACCGAGTCGGAGATTTCGATGGCGTTGGAGCCGGGGCGCTGGAACACCGGGATGGCGACCGCCGGCTGGTTGTTCAACAACGAGCGCAGGGCGTACTGGTTGGAGCCCAGTTCGACGCGGGCGATGTCACGCAGGCGGGTGATCTCGCCGTTGTCGCCGACGCGGATGATGATGTTCTCGAACTCTTCCTCGGAGACCAGGCGGCCCTGGGCGTTGATCGACAGCTGGAAGCTGTTGCCGGCATCGGAAGGCGGCGCGCCGAGGGCACCTGCGGCGACCTGACGATTCTGCTCACGAATGGCGGTGACCACGTCAGTGGCAGTCAGCCCGCGCGAGGCTACCTTGTTCGGGTCGAGCCACACGCGCAGCGAGTAGTTGCCCATGCCGAACAGCTGCACGTCGCCCACGCCGTCCAGGCGCGCCAGCTCGTCCTTGACGTTGAGCGCGGCGTAGTTGGACAGGTAGAGCATGTCGTAGCGCTGATCCGGCGAGGTCAGGTGCACCATCATGATCTCCGGGGAGGCCTTGTCCACGGTCACGCCGAGACGCTGCACCTCGGTGGGCAGTGTCGGCATGGTGCGGGTGACGCGGTTCTGCACCTGCACCTGCGCATTGTCCAGATCGGTGCCGAGGGCGAAGGTCACGGTCAGCGTCAGGCGACCGTCAATGGTCGACTGCGACGACATGTAGAGCATGCCCTCGACGCCGACGATGGCTTGTTCCAGCGGCGAGGCGACGGTTTCACCGATCACCTTGGGGTTGGCGCCGGGGAAATCGGCACGTACCACGACGGTAGGCGGCACCACTTCCGGGTATTCGCTGATCGGCAGTTGGAACAGCGAGATGGCGCCGCCGATCAGGATCAGCAGCGACAGCACCGCGGCGAAGATCGGCCGCTGGATGAAGAATTGCGAGAAATTCATGGGGGTTCCTCAGGGCGCGGTCTGGATCAGTCGCGCGGCGAGCGAGCTTCGATTTTTTCGGCGGCGATGCGCGGGGCCTGGCTGCCATCGACGGCCTGGCGCATGCGAGCCAGTCGTTCGAGGGTGCTGTCATCAGCCATGGACACCGGTTGCGGATCGACGGTGGCGCCGGGCATGGCACGCTGCAGGCCGTTGACCACGATCTTCTCGCCCTTGCTCAGGCCGCTACGGACGATGCGCAGGCCTTCGAGCTTTGGCCCCAGCTCGATGGAGCGATAGGCCACGGCATTGTCATCACCCAGCACCAGCACGTACTTCTTGCCCAGGTCGGTACCGACTGCTTCGTCCTTGATCAGGGTGGCGGCGTAAGGCTTGCTGCCCACCAGTTTCAGACGGGCATACAGGCCCGGGGTAAAGCGGCCATCCTGATTGTCGAACACAGCGCGGCCACGAATGGTGCCGGTACGCGGGTTGACCTGGTTGTCGAGAAAGTCCAGCTGGCCCAGGTGCGGGTGGTCGGCTTCATCGGACAGACCGAGGTATACCGGGCTGGCACCACGGGCGTCGGAGCCGGATTGACGGGCCAGCTCGACATACTTGAGGAAGGCGCGCTCGTCGGCATCGAAGTAGGCGTAGACCTTGTCGGTGGAGACCACCGAGGTCAGCAGGCTCTCGCCGGCACCGACCAGGTTGCCTTCGGTGATTTCGGCGCGGCTGACGCGACCGTCGATGGGCGCCGTGATGCGGGTGAAACTGAGGTTGAGGCGGGCGTTTTCCAGCTCGGCGGCAATTGCGGCGACCTGAGCCTGAGCTTCGGTGGCGGCGCTGGCACGAGCATCGGCCAGTTCGGCGGAGATGGCGTTGCTCTGACGCAGACGCTCACCACGGCGCGCTTCGTTGGCGGCACGGGCCTGGCTGGCGCGGGCCTGTTGCAGTTGGGCTTCGAGGCGTTTGACTTCCGCCTGGAATGGACGCGGGTCGATCTGGAACAGCAGATCGCCTTTCTTCACCAGGGTGCCTTCGTCGAAGGCGACCTTGTCGATGTAACCGGAGACGCGTGGGCGGATTTCGACGGATTGCGGGGCTTCGAGACGCCCGGTGAACTCGTCCCACTCGTTGATCGGTTGTTCGATGACTTCGGCGACGCTGACCTTGGGTGCGGGCATTTGCGCCTGAGTCTGCGCAGCCTGTTCGCATCCGCTGAGTGCGAGGACGCCGGCGAGGGCCAGGGGGAATATCCAGATGTTCTTATGCTGCTGTTCCATGGGTGACTCCGCCAGTCGGATTTGTGGATTGGCGGAGTCTGCGACGAGTCTTGGAGGGCTACGAATCGAATGCCATGATTTTGAATATCATCGGGAATGATAAAAGACAGATTTATATCAATTTAGATCTATGAAGGTGCGCCAAGGTGCCTGACGGCACTTAGATGGTGCGTTTCCGGATATTTATCAGAGGCTGTCCGGGTCGCCGCAGAACATCTGGATGCGCGAGCGCAGCCAGCGTTCGGCCGGGTCGTTGTCCTGGGCACCGCGCCAGGCCATATGCAGTTCGTAGGTCTGTGTCTCGAGCGGCAGATCCTCGGCGCGCAAGCCGCCGGCCGCAGTCAAGGCGGCTGCAGTATAGTCCGGCACGCTGGCGACAATATCGGTATCCGCCAGCAGGGTCGCCAGGCCATTGAACTGTGGAACGGCCAGTACGATATGGCGCTCGCGTCCAAGCTTGGCCAGTTCGTCATCGATGAAGCCGGTTAGGTCTCCGGCGAAGGACACCAACGCATGCGGGCGTGCGCAATAATCATCAAGGCTCAGCGCACCGGGTACGGTATCGGCGCGCAGCAGCTTCGCCTTTGTGCGGCGTAGTACTTTGCGCTTGGCATTGGCCGGCAGCTCTTCGGTGTAGGCTACACCCACCGAAATCTCGCCAGAGGCCAGCAGGCTGGGCATCATCAGGTAGTTGGTGCGGCGAATCACCAGCACCACTCCGGGCGCTTCGGCGCGCAGACGACGGAGCATAGCTGGCAGCAGGGCGAACTCGACGTCATCGGACAGGCCGATGCGAAACACCGCCTTGCTGGTAGCGGGATCGAAGTCGGCGGCGCGGCTGACTGCGGTGGAGATCGAATCCAGCGCGGGCGAGAGCAGGGCGAAGATCTCCTGCGCGCGCGGTGTCGGCTCCATGCTGCGACCGGTACGCACGAACAACGGGTCATCGAACAGGGTACGCAGGCGAGCGAGCGCCGCGCTGATGGCGGGCTGGCCGAGAAACAGCTTCTCTGCGGCCCGTGTCACGCTGCGTTCGTGCATCAAGGTCTCGAAGACAATCAGCAGGTTCAGGTCGAGGCGACGCAGGTCGTTGCGGTTCATCCGGGTACCATTCGAGGGATACGGGCCTTGTCAGCACGGCGCTGCAAATGAGAGCCTTTGCCCGTGAATAGTAAGGGCAGTGCGCTGCGGATTGAAAGGCGCCGAATCACTGCCAGGCATGAAGACTATCGATAGAGTCTGATAGTGTCGCCACCGCGCAACGGATAAAGTCCATAGCCATTGCAGTGTTAAGCCGCGATCAAGCCCGAGGTAAACGATGTCCCGCATGATCCGTTTTCATAAGTTCGGCGATGCCGACGTGCTCCAGCTCGAAGAGGTTCCGACACCTGTGCCCGGGCCTGGTGAAGTGCTGGTGCGAGTTCAGGCTGTTGGGCTGGGCTGGAAAGACGTCCTGTGGCGGCAAAACCTGGCGGCCGAGCAGGCCAGGCTTCCGGCCGGTACCGGTTTCGAACTGGCCGGCACGGTTGCGGCGCTGGGCGACGGTGTGAGCGACTTTGAAGTGGGCAATGCCGTTGCCGGTTTCCCGACCAGTACGCCCAACCGTTACCCGACCTGGGGTGATCTGGTACTGATGCCCAGGCATGCGCTGACCCCATATCCCGACGTGCTCAACCCGGTCGAGGCCAGTGTTCACTACACCTGCCTGCTGTTTGGTTACCTCGCGTTGATCGAACTGGCGCAACTGAAGCCGGGCGAGCATGTGCTCATCACCGAGGCCAGCCGCTGCATGGCACCCCAGACCGTGCAACTGGCCAAGGCTCTGGGTGCCAAGGTCATCGCCTCCACAAGCGCATCGGATGATCGCGAATTCCTGCGAGAGCTGGGTGCCGACAAGGTGATCGCAACCGAGGAGCAGGATCTGGTGCTGGAAGTTGAGCGCTATACGGAAGGCAAGGGGGTCGAGGTGATTCTCGACCAGTGTGCCGGCCCGCAGATGAAGCTGCTGGGTGATATCGCCGCGCCGCGCGGCAAGCTGATCCTGTACGGCATCAATGGCGGCAACGATACTGCTTTCCCTGCTTGCGCCGCATTCAAGAAGCACCTGCAGTTCTTCCGTCACTGCGTGCTGGATTTCACTGGCTGCCCGGAACTGGGGATCGAGCCGAACAATGATGCTGTGCAGCGCGCACTTACGCACATCAACCAGATGACGGCGGACCGTTTGCTGACGCCGGTGATAGACAAGGTGTTCGATTTCGAAGACTTCGTCGAAGCGCATCGCTACATGGAAACCTGCCCTAATCGCGGGCGAGTGGCCCTGAAACTGGCCACGGATTAGGCTCTGTACAAAAGTGCCTGCGCTCGGTGATGCTGCGTTAAAAACAGGCTCAGAATGCTCATTTACAGCTCGTAAACTGCGCTTCTTCGCCTGTTTTTGCCTTGCCTGACCTTCGCTCGACGACTTTTCGCACAGACCCTAAAGTCCTTGGCCATGCGGTCGCTATAACCTAGGTCTACGTTCGTTCTAAGGATAGGTACATGAGTCTGGTTACCGGCGACGCGCTATCGCTGTTGTTGTTTCGTTTGCATAGCGGCCGCCTGCTGGGGATCAACCTGCTCAAGGTCAACGAGATCATTCCCTGTCCAGCCTTGACCAAGCTGCCCAATCGTCACCCCAACGTGCGCGGCATCGCCACCTTGCGCGGCGCCGCGATGACGGTGATCGACCTGGCGCGCGCCATCGGCGAACGCGGTGCGGCTGACGAAGACGATGGTTGCCTGATCGTCACCGAGTTGAGCCGCTCGCGTCAGGGGCTGCACGTGAAAAGTGTCGAGCGTATCGTGCAGTGCTCCACCCGCGATGTGCGTCCGCCACCCGCCGGCTCCGGCGCGCGTGCCTTCATTACCGGTGTGACACAGATCGATGGCGCCATCGTGCAGGTTCTCGATATCGAGAAGGTACTGCACGATATCGCCCCTGCGCTGGAGGAAGCTCCCGTCGGGCAACTGCTCGATGGCCAGGATGCCCGCCTGCTGCAAGATCGCCGCGTCTTGCTGGTCGACGACTCGCAAGTCGCGTTGCAACAGACCCTCAACGTACTGCGCCAGCTGGGGCTCGATTGCACCGCAGTGCGCAGTGCCCAGGCTGCCCTGCAGCAACTGCACGAATACCATCAGGCTGGCATGCCATTCGAGCTTCTGGTCTCGGACATCGAGATGCCGGAGCTGGATGGCTACAGCCTGGTTCAGGAAATTCGTCGCAGCCCCGATATTGCCGACACCTACGTGCTGCTGCACACCTCGCTGGACAGCACCATGAATACCGAGAAGGCGCGTTCGGTCGGTGCCAATGCGGTACTGACCAAGTTCTCCTCGGTCGATCTCAGCCAGGCACTGCTCGATGCCTTTCGGCAAATGAGCGGGCAGCACTGAGCTCCCCTGCAACCCCTTGTCGCTTGACGGCAAGGGGTTGTCTCGTTTCCTTTCTAATTGATTATAAAATTCAATACTTTCAATTGGTTAAGCGCGCCTCATGAGCTGGCATTCGCTTTGAATCAGTGCGCCTGGCAATTGCAACTCAGTCAAGGAGCACGGCATGAGCACGATTGGAGGTATTGGCAGTTACGGTGGGATATCCCTGACGGGATTTCGCAACAAGCAGAGTGAAGAGCAGGGCGAGCTGGCCCAGTTGGCGCCCAATGTCGAGAAGACCACACGCACGGCGAACGCCGAGTCCGAACGCGAGTTCCGCGCCAGGCAGGCTACGGAGGAGGGCTTCGCTCGTTTGCGCGTCGCTCTGCAGAACGCGTCAGACGGCAAGGTCGAGACATCCGTCAGTTCACCACTGGGCGACGAGGGCGGTAACGCCGCGCTGGAGGCTTTCAAGGCCTACATGGCGATGACTCCGGCCGAGAAGATGCGCGACAGTATCCTCAAGGAAATAGGCATGACCGAAGAGGAGATCGAGGCGCTACCACCTGAGCAGCAGAAGGCAGTCGAAGAAGAAATTGCCCAGCGCATGGAGGAGCGAGCCAAGATGCCGGCCCAGTCAGAAGACAATGGTCATTCTTATGGGCTGATCTGATCGGCGTGCGCCTTGTTGGATGAGTATTTCAGGGTTGGGCCTGTAAAAAATCGTGATGTAAATCACGGATGATTCTCCGTCCTGGTGAATAACCGTTGGAATTTTCATGGGTTGAACTGTCTATCAATCGACGACGGTTCAACCCATGGGCTCTAACCGGTTGAGCTTTCACCACCCTAGAGAATCTTTATCAGGTCATTGCCAATATGGATGTTCTTTCCGAGTTCTTCGAGCGCACGAGCCTGCAAGGGCGACTGTTATTCGCCGGCCCGGTAGACGGTACCCTGGTGTTGGATAAGCCCCCTGGCATGGCATTCATCCATGTGATCGAGCGAGGTGCACTGGATATGGTGCACGCCGACAGGCCTCGTATCGCGATCAGTGAACCCAGCGTTCTGTTCTGTCCCAGCACCTGCTGCTACAAGCTGCGTGCGCACCAGCCCGGTGGCGTCGATCTGATCTGCTCCTCGTTCCAGTTCGGGCGTTCGGGGCAGCAGCCGTTTCCGCTGGGCCTTTTGGAAACCCTGGCGTTTCCGCTGAGCGCCCTTGAGCAGCTCGGGCCGGTGATCGGCTCACTGGTCAACGAATTCCGTACACAGGCACCCGGCCGGAGCAAGGCGTTGAACCTGCTGTTCGAATATGTGTTCGTCCTGCTGGTACGCCGCGCGGTGAACGAAGGGCGCATAACCAGCGGCCTGCTTTATGCGCTGCAGGACAGTCAACTGGGGCCTGCGCTGATCTGCATTCACCAGGAACCCCAGCTGGCCTGGAGCGTCGAGCGTCTGGCCGCGTTGGCGAAGATGTCGCGTACCAAGTTCGCAGCACTGTTCTCCGAGGTCATGAGCATGACGCCCATGGCCTATGTGACTGCCTGGCGCATGAAGGTGGCGCAGGATCTGCTGCGTGAGGGGAAGCCGATCAAGGTGATCTCCGATGCTGTGGGCTACGCATCGCAGGCGTCGTTCTCGCGCACCTTTGCCCAGCAGGTCGGGCAACCGCCAGGCGAATGGCTACGGGCTGAAGGGGAGGACCCGCCGGCGAAGCTGCAGGTGCAGATTTACCGTGATTGAGCATGGCATGCCCAGGGCAGCCACCGCCCTGGGCATGCCTCATCGATCAGGCGACTACCGGAATCAGCGGGTCGGCTGCAGCCAGGGCGATCTCGCGCTTGGCCTCCGGCGGGTAGATCCACTGGGTGTTGATCTGCATTTTCAGCTCTTTGCCTTCCTTGCCGGTCAGCACCACCTTACGCTCCCAGCCTTCGGTGAACACAGCGCCCCAGGCGCCCAGGTCTAGGCAGGTGACGTACTTGGGTTGGCTGTAGGGAATCGGCTCGACACCCAGCAGATCGGCTGCAGCGTTATTGCCGGAGGAGCGGCCGAGAGCGATGGCGTGCTGGCAGGTCATCAGTGCGTGGTTGCCAAGATCATCCACCGCGGCATAGGAGGTATCACCGGTGGCGTAGATGGCGTCCTGGCCGAGTACTTTCAGGTTGCGGTCGACGTGCAGGCGGCCAAAGGCATCGCGCTCGCCATCGATCTGCTGCGTCAGCGCTGAGGCCTTAACCCCGACGGTCCAGACCACGGTGCTGGCTTCGATACGTTCGCCGTTGTCGAGCTGGACGCCATGGCTCATCGACCATCGACACCGGGCTACCGAGCTTCCAGGTTACGCCCAGTGTGTCGCTGGCTGCGGCGATCACCGAGGCGATCTGCTCGCCCATGACGCTGCCAACCTGTTTGCCCATGTCGACGACGATCACCCGCACATCGGCCTCATCACCCCAGAATGGCGCGCAGCCGCGCCGGCATTTCCGTGGCCGTCTCGATACCGGTGAAGCCACCGCCGACCACCACCACGGTGTTACGGGCCTGGCTGGTCGGTTTGTCGCGCAGGCTCTGCAGATGGGCCTCAAGTTTCTGCGCCGACTCCAGGCTGTCGACATCGAAGGCGAAGCGGTCGATACCGGCCAGTGGAGGCCGGGCGACCTGGCTACCGGAGGCCAGAATCAACCGGTCGAAATTCAGTTCGGCCTGCGCGCCCCTTGCGTCACGGTAGATCACTCGCCTGCCTGCGGCATCGATACGCGTAGCGCTGCCCTGGACGAACTGCACACCGACCGCATCGAACAACGGGCCGAGCGGTGCAACGGTGGTGCTCAGGTCGCTTTCATAGAAGCGCGGGCGTACGCGCAGTTCCGCTTGTGGAGCGAGGAGGGTAACGGCGACGTCCAGGCGCTGGTGCTGGTCCAGCAGGCGAACGGCGCTCAGCGCACTCCACATACCACCGAAGCCGGCACCGATGATCAGGATCTGCTGTTTCATATCGTGAATTCCCATAGTCGTTGAAGAGAAGAAGTGTTGGCTGGCTACGGGATCGATTGTGTGGTTGTTTTGGATCAGGGTATTGATCCAGTATCTATAAAAATAATTAGTCCACTTCGAGGGCCCTATGCCAGTCGATAAAACCCCACCGCAAGTGGTCTTTCTGCCGCTGGGAACGCCGGAGGAGGGAGTCAGCCTGCAGGGATGGCTGTACGAATCGCTGCGCCGCGCGATTCTGGGCGGGCGCCTGCCCGCTGGCAGCAAGCTACCCAGTACTCGCTCCATGGCCGAGTACTACGGCCTGGCACGCGGGACGGTGCAGGCTGCCTATCAGCAGCTGCTTTCCGAAGGCTATCTGCAAGCTCGAACCGGTAGCGGTACGCGCGTCAGCGAGGTATTGCCGGACCCGACGCTGAACGCCGGATACGTTCGGCGCAAGGTGGTGGCCGAGGTGCAAGAGGAGCGCACAGCACCTGACACGCCCTGGCTAAAACGCCTTGCCGAGATCGAGCCAATCTTCTCGCGGCGAACGCTGCCAACCGGCGTGCGTCCGTTCTTTCCTCACCGTGGCGATATCAACGCCTTTCCCATCGACCTGTGGCGCAAGTTGCACACCCAGCAGTTGCGTAGCTCGCGCCTGACGATGTTGCTCGACGCCGACCCGGCAGGCCTGCCCGAGCTGCGTGAAGCCATCGCCGGCTATCTGGCCATCGCCCGTGGGGTACAGGTTTCACCGGAGCGCATCCTGGTGCTCGGCAGCGTGCAACAAGGCTTGGATATCTGCCTGCGCTTGCTGGCTCCAGGCAACTCTCAGGTCTGGATGGAAGATCCCGGTTATCCCGGCGCACGGCAGTTGATGGATATCTCTGGCGTGACACGAGTGGACGTACCGGTGGATAGCTCCGGCCTCAAGGTGGACGAGGGAATACGCCTGGCGCCAGGTGCCCGACTAGCTTATGTCACCCCCTCACGGCAGGCGCCGCTGGGCGGTGAACTGTCGCCTGCACGCCGCCTGGCCTTGCTCAAGTGGGCAGCGGAGCAGGGTAGCTATATCTTCGAAGACGACTACGACAGCGAGTACCGTTTCATCGCCAAGCCCATTCCGGCACTGCGCTCGATGCCGGGCGCCGAGCACTCGGTAATCATGGCTGGTACCTTCAGCAAACTGCTGTTCCCCTCGATTCGTCTGGCCTATCTGGCGCTGCCAGAGCATCTTGTGGAGAGTTTCACTCGCGCGTCGGCACTAATGTCGCGCCATGCCAACAGCCTAGCGCAGGCCGTGCTGGCCGATTTCATCCATGAGGGGCATTTCGACCGTCACGTGCGGCGTATGCGCAAGATCTACGCAGCGCGTGCCAACGCCTTCGCCGAAGCCGCGCACAAGCACTGGCAAGGACTGATCGAGGTGCCGGAAATTCGTGCAGGTATGGATATCGCCTGCCATTTGCAGGTGAAGAACGAGCAGGAAGCTTTCGCGCGTTTGCAGGCTGCCGGTATCGACGCGTTGCCACTGGCGAGCTACTGCGTCGAGGCAAGGCCACCAGGGTTGGTAATGGGCTTTGCGCCTTATGAAGAACGCGCCATCGAGGATGCCGCCAGGGCCGTTGCGCACATCCTGCGCGGCTGAGAACTGCCCCGGACGAGGCCGGGGCAGCGACCATCAGAGGATGCTCAGTGGGTATTCGACAAAGGCACGAATCTCGTTGAGATCCGGCCCTACGTCGGTGCTGGAGCGGTAGATGGAGTTACGTAGGCGCAGGTGCAGATCCTTGGCAGCGCCACTCTGGATGGTGTAACCGATCTGGTTGAAGATCTCACGCTCGGTGCCGTTGTTGTCGTTGCCGGTATCGATGTTGTCACCGCGTACGTAGGCGAACTTGTAGCGCAGACCCGGGGTTATGCCGAGATAAGGCAAAAATTAGGACATTCGCTCTGTAAGCCAATGATTTAAAAGGTCATTCTGGATCTTATGACTTACTGACCAACCACCGTCTGGCTAGACGTCTATGCTGATGCTTTTGCCTTGCTTGTGGGGTGTGCTCAATGGCATCGGTGGAAAGAACAGCCTATCCGGTCTTGCCCAGTCAGCTACCAGCCAAGGAGCTTCATCGAAGCTATTCCCTGTCTGATTCAGAGATCGAATGGGTCAACAACACCGCTAAGAGTCCAGCGCTCTCGATTGGGCTGGCAATCCAGTTAAAGGTGTTTCAGCAGCTGCATTATTTCGTTCCGTTCGAGGAGCTTCCTCAGGAACTCATCAGTCATGTCCGGCAATGCCTCCGTTACGGCACACGAATAGCTCCGCGCTATAGCAATCCCCGCACCCTTTACCGGCACCAAGCAGCGGTACGGCAGTACCTG
>TARA_R110000850_G_scaffold275692_1_pt1 | contig 20771 bp, 19 predicted proteins | sample TARA_R110000850 | Tara Oceans TARA_R110000850 (sample SAMEA4397586) | marine metagenome | biome: Polar Biome; feature: [SRF] surface water layer (ENVO:00010504); material: water (ENVO:00002006), including particulate matter (ENVO:01000060) such as... | depth 5 m | reverse complement strand
CACGGTTGGCCGTGGCGCGCGACGATGTGCACGCCACGGCGCCGCAGAGCCGCCTGCACTGACCGGGGCCGGCTCATGCCCTTGCGCGACCCAGTGGACAGGGGGCACGAACGGGCACGAGCGGCCAGGTCGGTGAATCAGCTTGCCGGCAGTTCGCTGACGGCTTCCTGTTCGAAATTGGCCGAGATGTGCTGCTGCCCCCAAGTGGCCATCTTGGGGTAGACCTGCTCCCACGCGGCGAGGATCTCGCCCACCGGCACGTCGGGCCTGCTGCCGTGATCGCGCAGGTATTCCATGTGCTTGCGGCCCGACTGATCGAGCGGATGGAACAGCGAGTCGTTCTGGCCGTCGAACTCCAGCGGGCGCACGCCGGCCTTGTCGCACAGCGTCCGGTTGAAAGCCGGGGTGGCCTTCACCCAGCGGTCATCGATCCACAGTTCGGTGTAGCCGTGGTAGACGAACTCGTCGGTTTCCATCAGGTCGCGCAGGCGCGGGCTGGTCAGGTGGTTCTTGACGTCGGCAAAGCCCACCCGTGCCGGGATGCCTGCCGCTCTGGCGGTTGCGGCGAGCAGGGCCGCCTTGGAGACGCAGAAGCCGCTGCCGGCTTCGATCACGACGCTGGCGGTGAAGCAGCGGTCGATGGCCTGAATGGCGTAGGGGTCGTAGCGGAATCCGTCACGCACGGCGTAATACAGCGCCACCGCGCGTTCGCGCACCGAGCTGATGCCGTTCGTGGTTTTGTGCGCCAGCGCCCGCACGGCGGGGTGGTCCGAGTCCACATGCGGGCCGGCCTGCAGATAGCGACTCACGTCCTCGGGTGCGGTCATGACAGGCACTTGGGCATCGTCGACAGGGGAAAACCGTCAAAGGGCTTGGAGCGATCGGTGGGCACCGGGGCCCAGGTGTGGCGCGCGTTGGGCACGCCGCCGTCGATGCGGATGCAGGAGCCGGTAATGAAGGCGGCTCCCGGCGAGAGCAGGAAGGTGATGGCGGCGGAGACCTCGGCCTCGTTGCCGTAGCGGCCCAGCGGCACCTTGTCCTTGAGTCGCCGCAGCTCGGCCTGCATGGCCTCGTCGTAGGTGTCGAAACCGCTGGAGGCGATCCAGCCGGGGGCGACGGCGTTGACGCGCACATCGGACTGCGCCCACTCGCAGGCCGCGCTCTCGGTGAAATTGAGCATGCCCGCACGCGCCGCGCCGGTGTGCGCCATGGTCGGCATGCCGCCCCAGATGTCGGCGATGATGTTGACGATGCTGCCGCCGTGCGCGGCCATCCACTGGTTGTAGGCCTCGCGCGCCACGATGAAGCCGCCGGTGAGATTGTTGCGGATCACCGCTTCCCAGCCCTTCACCGAGAGATCTTTCACCTGGGAGGGATACTGGCCGCCGGCGTTGTTGACCAGCGCGTGGATGGCGCCGTGCTGGGCGATGACGTCGGCGATCATCTGCTTGACCGTTGCTTCCTCGCGAATGTCGCAGACATGGCAGCTCACCTTGCCGCCCAGCGATTCGATCTCGGCCTTCACCGCCTCCAGTTTTTCGATCTTGCGACCGACGATGGCCACCTGGGCACCCAGGCTGGCGAGTTCGTGTGCGGTGCAGCGGCCGATGCCGCTGCCGCCCCCGGTGACGATATGGGTTTGGCCCTTGAACAGGTCAGGCTTGAAGACGGAACGGTAGGTCATGGTGACTCCAGATTGAGATTGATCGGCAGCCGCGCGCGGTGCTCAGCGCATCAGCAGGTTCATGGTGGCGACGACGACCGGCTTGTCCGGCGTGGTCTGCCAGGCTTCGATCCGCAGGTTGCTGACGCGCTTGCCAAGCTTGACCACGTAGACGTTGGCGAACGTGTCTTGCGCGCGGCAGGACAGCAGGTAGTCGATGCCGAAATTGATGGTCTTCGGGATGGATTGCGCATCGGTGCTCCACAGCATGTGAAGGATGCCGGCGCACTCCATGAAACCGCCAACCGCGCCGCCGTGCAGCGCCGGCAATACCGGATTGCCGATCAGGCTGGGCTCGTAAGGCAGCACGCAGGTGAGCGACTCGCCCCTCACGTCGACCCGCAGGCCGAGCATGTGGGCAAAGGGGACGGCCTGCGGCAGCAGCGCCCAGTCATTGCGCCGGCGAATGTCGGCGAGGGTGTCGGCCAGGCTCATGGCAGTGTCGTCTTGGCGGTGAATGAGGGCTGGCCGGCGGTGAACATGAACACCCCGACGCAGGAGGCAAAGGGGTCTTCGAGATCGTCCTCGTAGCTGCAGCCGCGCACGAAGGCCAGTTCCGGCGTCAGCTTGTAGCAGTGCGCGCGGGTATGGACCTTGACGCCGGGCTTGGCCGGACGCAGGTAGTCGATGCGCATGTCCAGCGTCGCCATGGGGCGGAACTCGCGGATGCGAAAGTACACGGCGAATCCGAAGGTGGTGTCGATCAATGCCGTCACGGCGCCGCCATGCAGGACCCCGTTGTCCGGGTCACCGACAAAGTCGGGTCGATAGGGCAGGGCCAGCACGCAGCCGCCGTCTTCGGCGGCGACCGCCTCGATGCCAAGCCGTGCGGTGTAAGGGGAGATGGCCAGAAATCGGGCCCAGGCGGTCGTGTCGTGAGGAATGTTCATCAAGTATTTGGGGTGGTGGCTGCAGTCGGCGAATGATGCCTTGGTGACCAGCGCGCGTCAGCGTCCTGGCGGATGTCGGACTGCTCTTCGAGGTACTGCAGGTGGGCGAGGGATTCGGTGAGTGCCAGAAAGCGGTCAAGCACGTTGCGGCGCCGGCCATACACGGCGATCGCCACGTCCATGGCCTTCATGCCGGGTTGCAGACGCGTGCGGAAGCGCTCCAGCGCGCGCTGGTGGTGGCGAATCAGTCCATGCGCGCGCGCCACGCCGCCGGCATAGACGCCGTGATGTGCGGGCATGATGCAGCGCAGGTCCAGTGCAGCGATCTGCTCAAGGCTCGCCAGGTAGTGGCGCAGCGGGTGGCGGTCGCCCCAGGGCAACAGGCTGAGATTCGGCGTGATGCGCTCCAGCAGCTGGTCGCCGGTCAGCAGCAGGCCGGCGGTGGGTTCGTGCAGGCAGAACTGCGCCACGCTGTGCCCGCCCTGCACCAGCACATCGAAGCGGTAGCGGCCGACCTGCAGCACCTCGCCGTGTTCGAGCGTGCGGGACCGAAATTGCGTGTCACAGGCCATGAACCGGGGCAGCAGGTCCCCGGTGATGGTGATGGCGTCGCCGTCCTCCATGCCGTGCAGGCCAAAGTATGCGCGGCAGGCGTCCATTGCCTGGGACGTGCCCAGTGCGGTCTGGTCGGCCGAGTCGCGCTCTTCCGGGCGCAGGTACACGACGGCGCCGGTGCGCTCGTGCAGCCAGCGCGCCAGCCCCAGGTGATCGGGATGATGATGCGAGACCACGATGCGGCTCAGACCGCCAGACAGCGGGCCGGTCAGCAGCCGTTCCCAGCAGGCGCGCGCGTCAGCCGAATCAACGCCGGTATCGAACAGCAGCCAGCCTGCGCCATCTCGAACGAGATACACGTTGACGTGATCGATGCCCTCGTCCAGCGGCTGCCGCAGCCGCAGGATGTCCGGCGCGACCTCAACGAGATCGTCCGGCGCCGCGGGGGGCTGGGCGGTTGTCGCGTTCAAATCCGCTTGGCCACTTCTTCGAGCATGACCTCGGTGGCGCCGCCGCCAATGGCCTGAATGCGCGCATCACGCGCCATGCGTTCGATGGCGGTTTCGCGCACGTAGCTCATGCCGCCGTGGAACTGCTGGCAGGTGTACATCACCTCGTTCACCAGTTCGCCGCAGTAGGCCTTGACCATCGACACTTCCTTGACGCACTCCTGCCCCTGAGCGTCGAGCCAGGCCGAGTGATACGCCAACTGGCGGCCGGCCGCGACCTTGGACGACAGCATCGCCAGACGCTGGCGGATGGTCTGCTTGTCCCACAGCACGGCGCCGAAGGCCTTGCGGTTGCGCACATAGTCGACGGTGAGGTCCAGCGCTTTCTGCGCCTCGCCCATGGCCTGCGCGCCCAGCACGATGCGCTCGTTCTGGAAGTTGCGCATGATCGAGTAGAAGCCCTTGTGCTCGCCGCCGATCAGGTTGGCGGCCGGCACGCGGCAGCCATCGAACACCAGCTCGGCGGTGTCGGAACTGAGCCAGCCGGTCTTCTTCAGGCTGCGGCCGACGCTGAAACCCGGCGTGCCCTTTTCCACCGCGAAGATCGAGATGCCGCGCGAGCCCTTGACCGTGGTGTCGGTCTTGGCGGCGACGAAATACAGATCACCGTGCACGCCGTTGGTGATGAACATCTTGCTGCCGGTGAGCACGTAGTGATCGCCGTCGCGCACCGCACGGGTCTTGATGCCGGCGACATCGGAGCCGGCATCCGGCTCGGTGACGGCCACCGCGCAGATGGTGGTGCCGGCGATGATGCCCGGCATCCAGCGGGCCAGTTGCTCGGGGCTGCCGAAGTTGCCGAGGTGCGGCGAGGCCATGTCGGTATGCACCAGCACCGTCACCGCGAAGCCGCCATAGCTCGAACGACCCAGCTCCTCGGCGAGGATGGCGCTGTACACCGTGTCCAGCTCCGCGCCGCCGTAGGTCGCCGAATAGCGGATGCCCAGATAGCCCAGTTCGCCCAGCTGGCGCAGCACCTCGCGCGGCACCATGCCGGTTTCTTCCCAGGCGTCGGCCTTCGGCACCACCTCGGTGTCGATGAAGCGCCGCAGGTTGTCGCGGAAGCGCAGGTGGTCTTCGGTGAGAAACGACATCTCGTTCATGTCAGGCGTCTGCAGTGGAGGAGGGGAGTCACATCGTGGTGTAGCCGCCATCGACGACCAGTTCGGCGCCGACGACGTAGGACGATTCATCCGAGGCCAGGAACAGCACGGCCTGCGAGACCTCATCGGGACGCGCCGGGCGACCGGTCAGCGTCATCGCCACGGCGGCCGAGTGGAACTCGGGCTGGGTCAGAAGATCCTTAGTCATCGGCGTGTCGATGACGCCAGGGTGGACGGAGTTCACCCGGATCTTGAACGGCGCCAGGTCCACGGCGCAGGACTTGGCCATCAGCCGCACGGCGCCTTTGGACGACTGGTAGGCCGTGGCGCTAGGGGCGCCGATGATGCCGTAGATCGACGAAATATTGATGATGGAACCGGCGCCGGCCTTCTGCATGGCAGGGACCACGGCGCGAATGCCGAAGAAGCAGCCGCGCACGTTGACGTTGAACACGCGGTCCCATTCTTCGGTCGTGGTTTCGTGCACCGGCTTCATCAGCAGAATGCCGGCGTTGTTCACCAGCACGTCGATGCGGCCATAGCGCGCGATGGCGCCGTCCACCACGGTTTTCCACTGCGCCTCGTCGGTGACGTTGAGCGGCTGGAACTCGGCGCGGCCACCAGCCTTCTTGATGTCAGCGGCAACCTGCTCGCCGAGTTCGGCGTTCATGTCGCTGACGATGATCTGCCCGCCCTCGCGCGCCAGCAGTTCACAATGCGCGCGGCCCATGCCCATGGCGCCGCCGCTGACCAGAATCACTTTGTCTTGTACGCGTCCCATCGTCACTCTCCTCGTTATATGTTTTGAGTCGTGCGGCCGGCTTTTTTGTCAGGGAACCGACACGCAGCCGTTGTCGGCTTTCTTGCCTTCGCGAAACGCCTTGAGCGAGCCGCTGTGCATGACGCGCCCCATCAGCGGGCGGCCGATGATGTCTTCGGCCATGCGCGAGGCCTCGATCAGCTTTTCGAGATCGATGCCGGTTTCGATGCCCAACTCGTGGCACATGAACACCATGTCTTCGGTGCAGATGTTGCCGGAGGTCTGGCGCGCCTTGTGGCCGGCGAAGGGGCAGCCGCCGAGCCCGGCGACCGAGCCGTCGAGCAGGCTCACGCCCATCGACAGCGCGGCGTACACATTGGCGCCGCCCAGTCCGCGGGTGTCGTGCAGGTGCAGGCCAATCTTCGCTTCGGGGGCCAGCTCGCGCACCGCACCGATGCGGCGCTTGACCGCCTCCGGGCTGGCCCAGCCCATGGTGTCGGCCAGATACAGCGGCGGCAGCGGCAGCTTGCGGTCGCGGAACATGCCAATCGCATGACGGAAGGCATCCACGACCGTTTCCTCAGAGACCGGTCCACCCAGATTGCAGCCCCAGGCGGTCATCACGTAGACCTTTTGCGGGAACGCGCCGTCGGCCAGGTAGCGATCCAGCCAGGCCTCCTGCTCGGCGCGCATCTCCATCGCCGTGCGGTTGTTGTTGCGCAGGGCGAAGGCATCGGTGAGGTAATACATCAGCGGCGCGTGGTTGAACGCCTCCTTGACCTCGCGTGCCCGGCGATAGCCCGACTCGTTGAGCCACAGCAGGGTGTAGCGCACGTCGGGATTTTTCTTGATGTCGGCGAACAGCTCCAGGGTGTCGGCCATCTGCGGCACCTTGGTCGGGTTGACCAGCGAGCCGACCTGAATCTGCCGCAGGCCGGTTTCAGACAGCGCATTGATCAGCGCGGCGCGCTGTTCGCGTGGGTAGGTGACGGGCTCCATCTGGAAGCCTTCACGCACACCTTCCTCGTGGAATTCGACGAACTTCGGAAAATCGCTCATTGCCTTGCTCCTGTTGTTCTGCGTTGGGTCACGCCGTCACTTCGCACAACACGTCGTGACGGCCCACCATGTCGCCGGGCGCGCAGCGCAGGCCGCTCACCGTGCCGTCGCACTCGGCCACGATCTGCAGCTCCATCTTCATGGACTCCAGCACGATCACGGTCTGCCCGGCTTTTACCGCATCGCCCTCGGCGGCGAGCACCGCCACTACCTTGCCCATCATCGGCGCCTTGAGTTCGCTGCCGATCACGGCAGTGGCGGCCGACATGGCCAGCGGCGGGGTCGCATCGAAGCGGCTGGTGCCGCGCGGGCTGTGCAGCTCCACCGCTTCACCGTCGGCGAACAGGCGCAGTTCCAGACAGGTGTCGCCGCACTCCAGCACCTGCGCGCCGTCGGTCGCGGCTGAGAGTCTGGCGCGCAGGGTGAGGGTTTCCTGCGCGTCCCGGGCCAGCGCGATGCGGGTAAAACCTTCTGCATCGGGTGCCGAAAAATGCACCGACCAAATTACCCCTTCCGCAGCCAGCATCACCGAGGGTTGCGTCGAGGGCAGTGACGGCGGCCCGGCCAGGGTGCGCCAGCCGCTGAATCCGGGCTGCGTCCAAACGCCCCAGTCGCAGCGGCGGCGCTCTCGCGCCAGCCACCACAGTGCTGCGGCGGCGACGTGTTCGGCGGGTGTCTCGACACGGCGCGCAACGGGTTGCCAGCGGGCGTCGATCAGCCGCGTGTGCATCTCGCCGCTGCGGGTTTCCGGCCAGCCGAGCAGTTCCCGCAGAAAACCGAGGTTGGTGGTCAGACCCACCACCTCGCAGGACGCCAGCCCTGCCGACAGCCGGTCCAGCGCCTCGATGCGCGTCGTACCGCGGCTGACCAGTTTGGCGATCATCGGATCGTAGAAGGGCGTGATTTCGTCTCCGGCATCCACGCCGCTTTCGACGCGCAGCGACTCGGTCGGAAAGCGCAGCCAGCGCAGCGCGCCGGCGCCGGGCAGGAAGCCGGCGTCGGCGTCCTCGGCATAGACGCGTGCCTCGAAGGAATGTCCGCGCACCTGCACCTGTTCCTGCTTCAGGCCCAGGGTGCCGGTGGCGGCGATGCGCAACTGCAGTTCGACCAGGTCCAGACCGGTGACTTCTTCGGTGACCGGATGCTCGACCTGCAGGCGCGGATTGACTTCGAGGAAGTAGTAATCGCTGCCGCTGACGATGAACTCCACCGTGCCCAGGCCGCGATAGTGCAGCGCCGCGGCGAGACGGCGCGCGTCTTCGAGGATGCGCGCACGCAGCTCCGGGTCCAGTCCGGCGGAGGGGGCTTCCTCGATCACCTTCTGGTGGCGCCGTTGCAGCGAACACTCGCGCTCGTACAGGTGAATGGCATTGCCGTGGCCATCTCCCGCGACCTGTACCTCGATGTGGCGCACCTGGGGCAGGTAGCGCTCGACGATCATCTCGCCGCTGCCGAAGGCTTGTTCGGCCTCGCGCATTGCGCTGTCGACGCGGTTGCGCAGGTTCTCGTCACGCTCGATCAGGGCCATCCCGCGCCCGCCGCCGCCGGCCACGGCCTTGAGCAGCGCCGGCAGGCCGCAGGCGCGTACCGCCTCGATCACCGCCGCCGGATCGGTCAGTCCGGTGGTGTCGCCGGGGACGGTGGGGATGCCGAGTTTGGCCGCCTCGCGCTTGGCCGAGGCCTTGCCGCCCAGGCGTTCCATGGTTTCGGCTGTCGGACCCACGAAGCACAGCCCCGCCGCCTCCACCGCGCGCACGAAGGCCGGGTTCTCGGAGACAAAGCCATAGCCGGGATGGATGGCGTCGGCACCGACCTTCTTGGCCGCCGCGATGATGGCGTCGATGTTGAGATAACTCGCAGCGGGTGCGGCGGCGCCGACCAGTACCGACTCGCCGAGTTCCCGGACGTGACGCGCCCGAACATCGGCCTGCGAGTGAATGCCGGCCACGGCCATCCCGAGCCGCCGCGCGGTGCGCGCGATGCGGCAGGCAATTTCGCCACGGTTGGCAATGAGGAGCTTGCGAATGGGTGTCATGGGGGTGCTCATCAGAACCGGAATACGCCGAACTGCGTCTTCTGCGGCGGGACGCGCGCGGCGAGTTCCAGCAGCAGGGCCAGCGTGCCGCGGGTCTCCAGCGGATCGAGAATGCCGTCGATCCAGCCGTGGGCGGCAAAGTTGTGGGCGTCCTGGAGGTCTTCGTAGATTTTGCGCACCGGGGCCTTGAAGGCTTCGCGCTCTTCCTCGGTCCAGGTCTTGTTTTCGCGCTTGAGGTTGGTTTCGCGAACCAGCGACAGCACCATCGCGGCCTGGTCGGGCCCCATGATGCCGGAGCGGCCATTGGGCCAGGCGAACATGGCCGTAGGCTTGAACGCGCGCCCGCACATCGCCAGATAGCCGGCACCGAAGGAAGCGCCGATGTTGAGCGTGTACTTGGGCACGCGCGCCGAACTCATCGCGGTGATCATCTTCGCACCGTGCTTGGCGATGCCGGCCTGCTCCACATCCTGTCCGACCATGAAGCCGGTGACGTCGCTCATGAACAGCAGCGGGATGTTGCGCTGGCAGCACAGGTTGATGAAGTGCGTGCCCTTCATCGCGCTTTCCGGGAACAGCACGCCGTTGTTGGCCAGAATGCCGATCTCGTAGCCGTGGATGCGCGCGAAGCCGGTCAGCAGGGTCTCGCCGTAATTGGGCTTGAATTCCTGGAACTCGCTGTCGTCCACCAGTCGCGCCAGAATCTCGCGCGTGTCGGTGGGGAACTTGGGATCGCGCGAGACGATGCCGTGAATCTCGGCCGGATCGAAGCGCGGCGGCCGCGCCGGGGCCTGCTTGCGGGTTGATGGCGGCATTTGCCCCAGTTCGCGCACGATGTTGCGGGCGATCAGCAGGGCGTGACGGTCGTCCTCGGCAATATGGTCGGTGACGCCGCTGGTGCCGCAGTGCATGGCCGCGCCGCCGAGCGATTCGGCGTCAACGGTCTCGCCGGTGGCGGCGAAGGTCAGTTCGGGGCCGCCCAGGTACATGAAACCCTGACCGCGCACGATCACCACCTCATCGCACAGCGCCGGAATGTACGCGCCGCCGGCGGTGCAGGGGCCCATCACCACGGCGATCTGCGGAATGCCGTCGCCGGACATGCCGATCTGGTTGTGGAAGATCGAACCGAACTGGCCATCGTCCGGAAAAATGTTGGCCTGGTCGGGCAGGAACGCGCCGCCGCTGTCCACCAGGGTGATGCAGGGCAGGCGGTGCTGCCAGGCGAAGGCCTGCGCGCGGACGTGCTTCTTGCAGGTCAGCCCGAAGTAGGTTCCGCCTTTAACGGTGGCGTCGTTGGCGATGATCATGCACGGTCGTCCCGACACCATCCCTACGCCGGTGATGATGCCGGCGCCGGGCGACACGCCCTCGTAGCGGCCATCGCCGGTGAGTTCGCCGAGTTCCAGGAAGGGCGAGCCGGGGTCCATCAGCAGTTCGACGCGATCCCGCGGCAGCACCTTGTTGCGTGCCAGGTGCTTGGCGCGCATTTTTTCCGGCCCCCCGGCGCGCGCTTCGGCACGACGGGCGTGCAGGTTGGCTATGCGTGCGGCATAGGCGGCCTGATTGAGCGTGAACGCTTCGCTGCGTGTCGCGACACGCGATGACAGGATTCCCATCGGTTTCAGTGTTCCTTGAACTGCGGCTTGCGTCGTGCGTTGAAGGCGGCGAGCCCCTCGCTGACGTCCTCTTCGAGCAGGGCCTGCACGGCCACGCCCTCCTCCAGTGCGAGTCCGTCGGTCAAGGGCAGATCGAGGCCCTGTCGCGCCAGACGTTTCATGACGGCCAGCCCGGAACGGCTGCGTTCGGCGGCGGTTTTACACCAGGCCAGCGCATGGCCGTTCAGCGCGTCGGGCTCGACCACTTCGTTGACCAGCCCCCAGGCGGCGGCGGTGTCGGCGTCGATCCAGCGGGCGCTGAGGTACAGGTCCATCGCGCGGCGCAGGCCGACCAGCCGCGTCAGTCGCTGGCTGCCGCCCCAGCCTGGGATCAGCCCGAACTGCGCATGCTGGTCGCCGAAGCGCGCACCGCGCGCGGCGAACACCACGTCGGCACCGAGCATCAGTTCCAGCCCGCCGGCCAGGCACAGGCCCTGGCAGGCGACGACGATGGGCAAGGGGCTGGCTTCCATGGCGCGCAGCACGCGGTGGCCGCAGCCAATGAACTCGGCAAGTTGCGCCGGATCTGCACGCAGGCCCTGTACTTCGTCAAGGTCGGCGCCGGTGCAGAAGTGCTTGCCCTGGGCCTGGATGAGCACGACGCGCACGCCGCTGCCGGGCCGCTCGAAACCGGCCAGTGCGGCGCCGATGGCGCCCCAGGCCGCCATCGACAGGCAGTTGAATTTCTCCGGCCGCGCCAGTTCGAGAATGCCGACGCCCGCCTCGACGCGAACGCTGACCGCCTCGCTCATCGCTTGCTGTCCTTGGCGTACTGCACGGCAATGCGGCCGGCGCGCTCGCGCGCCACGATCAGCTTCATCACCTGCGCGGTGCCGTCGCCGATCTCCAGGCCCATCACGTCGCGCAGGCGCTGCTGGTGCGGCAGGTCCATCGACCAGCCGTAGTGGCCGAAGGTGAGCAGGCACTGGTGAATGGTGTCGACCGAGGTCTTGGGGCCGAGCCACTTGACCATGGCCGCCTCGGCGGTGTGCGCCTCGCCCGCATCGCGCAATTCCAGCGCGTGGTAGCAGAGCTGGCGCGTGGCCGCGACCAGCGTGTCGTACTCCGCCAGCGGGAAGCTCACGCCCTGGTATTGCGCCAGCGGTGCGCCGAAGGCCATGCGCTCCTTGGTGTAGGCCCAGGCCTCGTCCAGCGACGCCTGCGCCGAGCCAATGCACTGCAGGGCGATCAGCACGCGGCTGTAGTCGAAGCCCTGCATCACCTGCACGAAGCCCTTGTTCTCGTCGCCCAGCAGGTGATCGGCAGGGATGCGCACGTCGTCGAAAAACACCGAGCCGCGGCCGATGATCTTGCTGCCGGAGTCGTTGAAGTGGGTGCGTTGCACGCCGGGCAGCGTCAGCGGCACCAGGAAGGCGCTGATGCCGCGCGCGCCGTCTTCGACCGGACCGGTGCGGGCAAACAGCACGATGGCGTCGGCCTGGTCGGCAAAGCTGATCGAGGTCTTCTCGCCATTGAGCACCCAGGAATCGCCGTCACGCCGCGCCTTGAGCACGAGGTTGGCGGCGTCGGAGCCACCGCGCGGCTCGGTCAAGCCCAGCGCGACGATGGATTCGCCACTGATCATGCGCGGCAGCCAGTATTCGGCCAGCGCGGGGTGGGCGTGGCCCGCGATCACCTTGCCTGTCAGCGAGGCCATCAGCGGCACGTAGCTGACGTTGATGTCGCCCCAGCCAATCTGTTCGATCAGGATGCCGGTGGTCAGGCCGCTGGCGCCCAGGCCGCCGTATTGCTCCGGCAGGTCGGGTGCGATGAGGCCCAGTTCGCCCATTTCGCGCACCAGATCGCGGTCAAGGCGTTCGGACGCTTCGCGCTTCTGGTAGTCCGGCAGCAGTTTTTGTTCGGCGAATTTCTGGGCCGTGTCGCGCAGCGCGCGCTGTTCGTCAGTGAGGATCATGTGAGGTTTTGCGACGTTTGGGTAAGCACGGCTTCGGGTCGTCAGTGCGCCGTGCGGGGCCTGCGCAATATAACAAACAACCGTTAGAAAAATCTGACCGACTGCGGGGGTGTGCCGGCCTGGCGACCTGCGGGGCGGGCGCGGGTGATCGACGAATCTCGCGCAGCGGTGGCCGGGTCGCCCGGGTGCTTGCCGCGCGGCGCAAGCCCTGCCGGGGTGATCGGGTCAGGCGCTGCGAGGGCCGGACGCGCGGCCGGTCGCGTCAGCCACTGGGGACAATTACCGCGGTGACTTGCCGCGGGCCGGCGCCGTTTTCGATTTCGCGTTCGATTTCGCGGCTGACTTCGTGTCCGACTTGGCGTTGGACTTTGGCTTCGACCTCGGGGCGGCCTTGGCCTTCTCCTTGGCCTTGCTTTCGTTGGCCTGACGCGCGGCGTCCTGCCGGGCATTGATCGCCACGAATGCGCGCAGCTTCTGCTCGTGCAGCACCGCGAAAATACGGTTGATGGCGGGAATCGCCCGCGCCATGAGCACCGGAATCTCGTCGTCGCGCAAATCCACCAGCAGATCCTTGAACAGCTTGAGCTCTTGAGCAAACAGCAGGTCGGTCGATGCCTGAACGATCTGGAGATGACGTGCGGAGAAGCCTCTGGCATTGGTCATGCCGCTGTGCCTGAGGATCGCGAACTGCCGGAGGATTTCTTCTTCGCCTGCCGTCAGATGGTCAACCTTGGTGCGAATCGCACCGACTTCCTGCAGCTCGCGGAAGTCGTCGTGACTGATCCCCAGCGCCTCGGCCAGGCCGTGCGAACTCGGGCCGGGCAACTGCCGGCGGGCGCGAATGCCCATTTCCTCGCGCATGCTCGCGAAGATGCTGCGTTGTCGGGGGGTGAAATCGAAGTTCTTGTCGTCGTCGAACAGCGCCTTGATCGCCTTGAGCGGCAAGAACTGTTCCTCCTGCAGGACGCGAACCAGCTTGATGATCTCGATGTGCTGCTGCGAGTACCACGCCATGTTGCGTGCGGTTCGGTGGGGCTCCGGCAGCAGGCCTGCATTGATGTAGAAGCGCACGGCCTCCCGGCTCGCCCCGGTGAGCTGCATCACTTCGGCCATGCGGTAGGGGTGCTCTTGACTCATACGACGCCCAGAGTGTTGCCGCGCGGACGCAGGGACTGGCGGGCTTGCGGCCTCAAGCGGACCGCCCGATCTTGCGCAGGGCGTGACGGAGGCCGAGGCCCAGCGCCCGGTTGACGACCGGACCCAGCAGGCGCGGGGTGGTGTCGAACTCAATGTTCCAGGTCACCTCGGTGGCGTTGCCGTTTGCCGAGAAAATGATGCTGGCGCGGTGGTCACGCAACGGTGATCCACGGCTGATGCGGTAGTCGATACGGCTGGGAGGGTCGAAACGGGTGATGGTTTCATCAACCTCCAGGGGGCGAAAACCGATGGTGCGCACCGAGCCCAAGCCATTGACATCGCCCTCGCCGTCGCGGGTGCGTTTGACCGGCACGCCCAAGGCTGCGCCCAGGCGCTGATGATCGGCCAGCCGGGCAAAGGCCACGTCGATGGGCAGGGGGAGGGTTTCGCAGATTTGCAGTCGCTGTGTCATGACGTCGGCTCGTATGTGAACCGTCACATTATGACCAAAAAGTGACCGCACAGACTCGCGCTGCTGCGCCTTCATGCCCGCGGCGGGCAGAGGCGGGGTGCTCAGGCGCCGGTCATCAACTGATCACAGGCGTCGCACTCAGCCTGTAGCCGCAGGCGCACCTCCTCATCGGCGATGCGCTCCAGCGCACTTCCGACCAGCGGCAGGCGGATGCTCAGGGTCCAGTCAGAGACGACGTCGGTAGTGGTGTCGGCCACCGATTCAAGGCGCATGCGCGACGTTGCTCGATAGGGGATGTGTGCGGCGATGACTTCCATGGAACCGCTGCGATCGGCCGCGTTCCATTCCACGGTATGGGTGATGGTGATCGCCCCGTTGATGATCTTGCGGGCGAAACCGGGCAGCGGCGTGATCGGGTCGAGGTGCATGCGCATTACGGTGCGCATGCGCTGCGCATCGAGGCGCCCTTCCAGAACCTGCACATTGAGGCCGCCGATTGCCTGCGCCATCCGCTCGAAGTAGCGAGGGTCGGAGTAGGCCTGGTTGATCTGCTCGCTCGATCGTTCAAATTGGAATCGGTAGTGGCTGGTTGAAGGCATGTTCGGGGCGCTCTCGGGATCAAAAGGGGCGGGTAATGCTCAGCCGTAGCGGCGGTCGAGATAGGCGACGATGTCGGCGGATTCAAACAGGGTGACGCCGGTATTCGGGTCGACCAGGCAGGGCACCTGTACCTTGCCCGCCACTTCGCTCAGGAACTGTCGGTTGCGCTGCACGGGGGCGTAACCCGGCGCCAGCCTGGCCCGGAGCGGCGGAATCGGCAGCCAGTCCAGACCCTGGCGGCGGCCGCAGTTGCGGAGGATGTAGGGGATCTCGCGTTCGCACAGGTATTCCCGAACAAAGCGCGCGAATGGGCTCGCCTCGAAGCTGTACAGCTCAAGCATCTGTGTCGGCAGCGTCGCTGCGCCTGCAGAACGCGCGCCCCGAGGCAGACGCAACGCCGATGCCCCGTGCGCGCTGGCGGTCGTCAGCGCACGACGCAGAGGCCCGCGGCGGCGGCCGTCACCGTAGGTGGCTGACAGGTAATTCACGATGTCGGCCGACTCGTAAAGCTGGGTTTTGGTATTCGGGTCCACCAAAAGCGGAAACTGGGATTTGCCACCGCGCTTTTGCACAAGCTGGCGGTGACGCGTACCGCCTTTGGGACAGGGGTAGATCTCCGCGTCCAGATCCAAGGCGGTCAAGGCCTCGCGCACGATGCGGCAATAAGGGCAGTTTTCGATGTCGTAGAGCGCCAGCAACTGCGCCGGCTGCTTGAGGTCGCCGGTGACCTTCACGCCGCGTCCACCGGCTGCCAGGCTGGCAACCAGCGAGAGCCCGATGTCGAGTCCTCGATTCATGAGGTCGCGTCTCCAATGGTAGTGAGTTGATCGAATGCCCTGCCGCGGTCAGCCACGCGCGGCGCCCTCGCTCGCGATTTGGCGCGAACGCAGAGCGTTCATGTGCAGTGGGCGGGTGGCAAACGAAGTGGTGTTGAATAAAAGTGGCCAGGCGCCCTACCGCAAGTGCGGCAGGGCGCCCGGCCCAGAATGCGCGTCGAAGCGGACGGGACGCGGCTCAGGCGGCGAGGGCGGCTTTGACGCCCGCGCCCTTGGTTCCGGCACTGTGAAGGAATGCTTCGTAGGCCTTGGCGGTATCGCCGGTGGCATTGAAGGCTTCCTTCCACTTGCGGATCTGGCTGCGGTTGTCGTCGTCCCAGGGGTGGAAGCTGGGCAGGTAGTACGGGAAGTAATGCCCAGCGAACAGGCGGGTGAGCAGGCCCTTGGGGCCAACCTGCAATTTCAGGCAGTTGAGCATCGAGCGCCAGTTGAGCAACTGCTTTTCCTTGTAGAGCAGGTAGAGCATGTGCCCCTCGACCATGGGCAGAAAGATCGCGCTGGCGATCAGCATTCCGGCCACCCGTTGCGGATAGCTGCCCACGGCGTCCTGGAACACGTCGAAGGTGACCGACTTGTGCTCGGTTTCTTCGACGAAATGCCAGTACAGCATCGCAGCGACCTTCTTGTCGGAATTGTCGAGCATGTCCGGGTTGTCGATGAACACCGCGGCGAAGGTGGCGGTGAAATGTTCAAACGCCGCCATCATGGACAGGTGCATGTCCGGCGGCGTGAGCCGCTCCAGGGTCCCGCGGATACGCTTGAAGCTGCGCTCTACCACGTCGAGCGGAACGCCTTGTGCGATCAGCGCGTTGTTCATGTCGTCATGTTCACGCGCGTGGTAGTGCTCCTGCTTGATGAAGGCGATGCCTGCCTTGCGCACGCTTTCGTCTTGCAGGCGCGTGAGGCTTTGGCGTACGCACTGCATCACCCAGCGCTCGCCGTCAGGTACGGCGGCCAGAATGGAATTGAAAAAGCTTGTGCTCCACGGGTCGTTGTTCATCCAGTAACGCGGAACGCTGTCTTTGTCGAGATTGAAACGCAGGTCGCGTGCTTCGACCTCGTCGTACCCGATGCTGCGGTTTGCAAGTGCCATGGTGGTTCCTTATGCAGTGTGGGACTACGTGCAACGCATTCGGGCCCGACGACTGCGACGAATGCGACGAGTTGCGGGATGTCTTGCCGCCCTATCCCGCTGCTGACCTCGGCAACACATGAAGACCGAGGTATTCGTGCTAAGTGCGTTGTCTTACTACGCAATATAGCAACGCTTGTGGATGCGTGCAAGGCGGTACATCCACAAACCGCTGAAGCGATACTCGGCGGGGCGTTTGGCCCCGCCGAATCGTGTTTCAGAACTGATACTTGACGAAGAAGCCCAGATTGTCCCGGTCGGCCAGCAGGTTGTTGCGCCCCGCGCCGCCAAAGAGGTTGTAGACGATGCTCACTGACATGGCCTTCTCGTAGCGGAACTCAAGAATCGATGTCAGCGAGTACCGTCCCTCAACGAAGTTGAAGTTGGGCGCAGGTGAATTCCCGACCACGTCGTGCTGCCACAAGAAAAGCGGGGCAATGCTGATCGAGGGTAAGACCGACTCGTAAAGGATGCGACTGACGATCCGGTAACCGCCCGAGAAGGCATTTGCAAACGACTGGCGCGCCGCTTGATAGGGATTGAAACGGATGCCATCGGGGCCGACGGTGCAGGCTGGATTTGTCGAGCAGGCCAATCTTGAGCCGTCGGCGCCACTCCCATCTGCGCCGGCGCTGGCGTGGGTATAAGCGGTCAGGGGGCCTTCGATCTGCAACTTGTCGAAGTCAGGGAAATCGAGGACGTGCATCGCCGAGGCCTCGTAGGCGAACAGCACCTGGTCGGCTCCGATCCAGTTTTCTGACGCGCCATACAGGCGGGTTGCCCCAAGCGTGTATTGCAGCGCGTTGGAGCGGATATAGCCCTTGATGCGGCTATTCGGAGGGTTCTCGCCCAGCGTGCCGCCGCGGTAGGGGATGATGAAATTGGGGAACGAGCGCGCCGCGTTCGGCACCCCCGCCAGCAGCAGGAACACGGTGTCCTGGTAAGGCGTTTCGCCGTTGGCATCCACGAAGTTGCCATTGTCATAGACGATGACTTGTCCGGTGGTGTTTTGCCCCGTCACCGTCTGGTTGCCGGTGCTGTTTTCGCCAAACGACAGCGCCGCCGCGGTCCCCGCGCATCGCACCGTGTCCGGGGTGCAGCTGGCGAGCGTGGTTCCTTGGGCGGCGAAGCCAAGATCGACCACCGACACCTGTAACGGCAGATTGGGTCGATAGGCGACTTCGCCTTGCAAGGCGTATTGCCCGAACGTGGTGTTGAAGCTCAACCCAAACAGCTGAATGTCTTCGGGGTAGGTGAGCTGCACCTTGGCGCTGTCGAAGGGGACGATCTCGCTCAGCGGCCTGCCGGGCTGGAACACCAGAAGGTTGGCGACCCCGGTAACGGCGTCCAGCGGCGTGCCGTCGACGCCGATCTGTCCCAGAAGTGCCGGGCGCTGTGCCAATACGCTGGCGAAATCGACGACGGCCTGGACGACACCCGGCGTGTACTCGGTCAGCGAAAGGTTGGGGCAGAGGGTCAGAATTTCGAAGGTGTTCAGCGCGTCCCGATTTTGTGGATTGCCTGCGGCCCGCATGCAGCTTGCGTTGGCCGAATAGACATCGACGTAGGGGAGCCGGGAGTGATAGTTCATGAAGTACGCGCCGAACTGCGTCCCGTTGTTCAGATCCTCGGCATAGTATTCAAGGCTAAAGCCGTATTGCCCCGCGCTGTCGGGTTCGTCGTCCCGTTCGCGGCCGATGGTCAGCGTGGTTCGCGCCACAAGGCCCAGCGGATTGGCCAGACGCCGGCCCAGTTTGTCGAAGTCGTCCGGCGCGGAGCCGAAACTGGCGTTGAGCACGTCCTCGCCCAGATTGTTGACGCCCAGGTCGATGAAGGACATAAACGACCCCGGTGGCGGAATGTCCACGGGCTGCCATTCGAGCTGATAAAAGGCGGTGAACGCCAGGTTGGTCGAGAACGCCGTGGACATGCTGATCATGTTGACGGGGACGTACAGGTCCTCCAGCAGCGCATTGCCCAGACGGAAAATATTGTTGGCGTTGACCGGGTTGGCCTGGCTGAGGCTGTTGAGAATCGTGACCGTGCTCTCGCCCCAGTTGACGACCTGACGCCCGAGCCGGAACACCACTTCTTGCCCGGCCACATCGACAGGCTTGGTGAGGTGCACATCGAGCAGGTCGTAGAAACGGAACTCGTCGGCGATTTCGTCAGAGCGCTCCTGCCGTACCAACGCGCCGCGGCCGAGCGTGGCCGGAAAGTAGCGGTTGGCAAAGGGATCGCCCCGGGTCAGCACCGATTCGAAGTTCTCCGGCGTCACCTTGTTCGGGTGGGTTTCCGTGAAGTTGTAGTTGACCGGGTCATAGACGCCGCGGCCGCGCACGAACAATTCGTAGTCCCGCCAACGCAGCTTGACGTCGTTGTTGAGGACAAACGGCGCTTGCGTGACGTCGCCCTTGTCGTAGTTGAGGTTGCCATCGTCGAAATTCATCGAGCCCTGGCCGGGGGCGTCGCGAAGCCGAGCCGCTGGGTAGTCCTGCTCGCGGACGACCCCCTGGCAGAGTTGGAAGATTCCCTGACAGACGTCGGGGTTGATGTTCGATTTTCCGACCAGATCATTGGAGCGACTCTCAATCCGGAACTGCACCCCGGCAGTCAATGAATTGTTCGAGATCGCTTCAAGCTCTTCCCCAAACAGTTGGAAGCGGTAGATGCCCGCTTCGGCCGGACTACAAAAAGCAAACACGTACACCATGGACACGGCTAATAGCAATTGGGTCCGCATGTTCTCCCTCCAGTGCTTGATGCCCTTTGCCATCGTCTGCACCTGAAGATGCGGATCGCGGTTTAGGCTTGTCGTAAAGCGTCTTTGTTAAACACCAGGCCACTGCAGTGCAGGGCCTGGTACCGGCATGCTTTTGTGAATCAGTACGGGTGTTCCATGGCTGGGCCACCCGATCCTGTCCCGATTTACTTTGCGGCGCGCCTCTGAACGGACGTGGCCTCGAAGTAGGCATCGTCAAACTCAAGCGAGGCGTCGGTGGGCTTGTCTTCGTTGGCCATTGCCGTCACGAAATAACGACCGCTGTCAAAGTGATAAACCACTTCGGGCACGGAGGTCGTCGTCAGCACATTGCTCGCCGAGATCAGGTGGCCTTCCTGCAACTGCATCAGCTCGCCCTGATGGTCGTAGTTGTCCCGCGCAAAGATCGACCAGCTGTCTTCGTCGATATAGAAGACGATTTTCTTGAAGGTATGACGCAGGTCCGATTTGTTCTCTGCTTCTACCACCCACGCCCGGTGCAGTTCGAAGCGCGGCAGTTCGGGGTTCACATGCTGGGGGTGGGCAATATCGTCGTACTTGATGGTGTTGCCCGCGATGCGATGCGAGTTGTACGGCATGAACATTTCCCGCTTGCCCACCAGTTTCCAGGTAAACCGCTCGAGCACCCCGTTGAACATGTCCACCTGATCATAAAACTGGTGTCCGTCGGTGCCCTCGTAGGGGTTGTCGCAGCACACGGCGGGCGCACGCCGGATGCGCTTGAGCGCTGGGGCGTACAGCCAGGCCGCGCGCCCTTCGGGGCCGGTGCCGGCCTTCTCGTGCGCCACGATGAAGGTGCCGGCCAGACGCGGCGGCGACAGGGTTTCAGACACGTACTTGATCAAGGGGATGCCGGGCTTCAGCTCCACAGGTGGGTCAAGCGTCAGGTTTCCATAATAGAAGTTCACGTCTTCGACGATTTTCGTGAGGGTGAAACTCCCATCGAGCTGCACGATCATCTGGTTGTTGTATCGGCGGGCCGTTGTCCCGCGGTACTTCAACTTGTGATTCCAGATGGCCTCCGCGCCAGACTGCGGAATGGGAAACGGAATTCCGAGCGTTGCGCCACTCGGGAAGTCGACGCCTTCAAGCGTGGCGGTCGTTGCGTTGGCAACCGTTGCGTCGAGAATCTCTTGGGGGAACGTTGCGTTCCGGTGCGTCGGGTAGACATTGATCTTGTAGCTGTCGGGATAACGCTTCAATAATTCGCTGTGCCCGGCCGTCAGGTTCTCGGCGTACTGCGCCATATTGGCGGCGGTAATGGTGAACACCGGTTTCTCAGCGTCGATTTTCGGATTGGTCGGCCAGAAATCCTTCAGCGGGCCACTCTGCGACATCGGTGTCCATTCAGGAATGGTGCCCGCCTTGTTTCCCGCCTTTTCGGCGCCTACGGGTGTCAGATCTTGGGTCAGTCGCGCGGCCTCTTCAGGTGGGGCCTTGGCCAGGCCGGGCTGCACGGCAAGCAGGGACGACGCGGTAAGCGCGGTTCCAAAAAGGTGTATCAAGCGCATAAAAAACTCCTCGTATTGTGTTTGTGTGCGACATGCGTCCTGCACCGATTGAACCGCCCCGCCTTTCGAGGAGGCCATTTGGTTTAAGTGCAGG
>TARA_R110000850_G_scaffold130141_1_pt1 | contig 20801 bp, 18 predicted proteins | sample TARA_R110000850 | Tara Oceans TARA_R110000850 (sample SAMEA4397586) | marine metagenome | biome: Polar Biome; feature: [SRF] surface water layer (ENVO:00010504); material: water (ENVO:00002006), including particulate matter (ENVO:01000060) such as... | depth 5 m | reverse complement strand
GCGCATGGCCTTGGCCGAATTGGCCCCCATGACCCAGCGCAGGCCCTCCAGCACATTGGACTTGCCGCAGCCGTTGGGGCCGACCACCCCGGTCAGGCCTGGCTCGATATGCACCTCGGCCGGGTCGACGAAGGATTTGAAACCGACGAGCCGGAGGCGCTGGAACTGCATTACGGTTCCCGACTCCCCCTGCTCAATGCGCGGCGACGAGCGGCGTGATCAGCGCGTCCAGACCGCCGAGGCTGCGGTCCATCACCTGCCGACCGTTGACGAACAGGGTCGGGGTGCTGTCCACGCCGGCCGCGATGGCCCCGTCGATGTCGCGCTCGATGGCCGCCCGCGTCGCCGGCCGGGCGACACAGGCGTCGATTTCGGCTCGCGTGCGCCCGCTGACGCCGACGGCACTGGCGAACCACACGGCCTGGTCTCCGCCGTTGAGAACCGCGCGCTGGCCGCGCATCAGGGTTCCGGCCACCTCATAGAAGCGCTCGGGGGCCGCGCAGTGGGCGAGCGCGGCGGCCGCCACGGCCAGGTCCGCCGGCGCGGTCGGCAGGTTGCGGAACACCAGCCGGACCTGACCCGTGTCGATGAAGCGGCGCTTGAACTCCGGATAGACCACCAGATGCCAGTCCGCGCAGTGCGAACAGGCGAACGAGGCGTACTCCACCACCGTGACCGGCGCATCGGCGCGACCGACGAACCGGTCGGCGGCGGTGACGGCCGGCGGCGATCCGGCCAGAGCCGATACCGGCGCGAACGCCAGCACCAGCATCGATAGGACCAGCCGCCGGACCCGGATCATCGCGCTCAGCCCTTGGCCAGTTCGGCGTCGATGGCCGACGACAGGCTTTCCAGCGAGGTGTCGAGCACGCGGGTGCCGTTGACGAGGAAGGTCGGGGTCGAGTTGACCCCGGCGTCGACACCGGCCTTGACCCGGGCGTCGAGCGCCTTGATCGCGGCTTCGTCACTGACACAGGCCTGGAACTGCTGTTCGCTGAGGCCCGCCCCGGTGGCGACGCGGACCAGGGTCGAGCGCGGCGGCACACCGGCCTGCCATTCGCGCTGGCTGGCCATGATCTCGTGGACCACGTCGAAATATTTGTCCTCGCCGGCGCAGCGGGCGATCAGAAAGCCGGCGGCGGCGATGTCGGCCGGCGGGGTCGGAAATTCGCGGAAGACGTAGCGGACCTTATTCGTGTCGACGTAGCGGGTCTTGAACTCGGGCCAGACCTGTTCCTGCCAGATGGCGCAATGGCTGCAGGTGACCGAGGCGTATTCGATCACGGTGACCTTGGCCCCCTCGGGTGCCCCCAGGGCCATGTCGCCCTCAGCGGCACCGCCACCGTTGCCGCCCCCGCAACCGGCCAGGGCCGCCATGGCGGTAAGGGCTGCGGCGGTCATGGCCGCGCGACGGCTCATCGTGCCGTAGCGGAACTTGCCGGTGGTGGTGTCGCGCATGGAAGACTTCCTCGAGCGGGGGAAAGATTTCGGGACGATCGCGCGATTCCCCCGGAAGCGCGCGTGTCGATCACTTTCGAGAACAGGTGCGGCGAAGGTTTGTCAACGTCGGCGGGTGTCACTCCCCGGCCTGTCCACGGCCAGGACCGCGCGACCCAGACGCTGCAGCGCGGCCTTCAGCCCCTCCGCCGCCGGGGCGAGGGAGGCGTCCAGCTCGGCCTCGGCATGGGCCGACAGCGGCGGGGCCGACGGGCCGATGCGATTGGCCGGGCGCGCCAGGTCCGACGGTGGCCGGACCGGGCCCTGGGCGATGCGCAGCCGGTCGACGCTGCCAGGGCCGAGGAACAGATTGACCCGGGCCAGGATGTCTTCGGACTGGTGCTGGACCAGCAGGGCCGCCGGTCCGGCCACCCGCAATTCCAGGGTGCCGCCGGCCCCGCCCTTGCCGCGCGTCAATTTCTGCGGCCGCGTGACCCGGGCCAGCCGCTCGCCGACGATCTCGCGCCAGCGCGGCTCCAGCGTCCCGGCGCTGCGGCCGAATTTCGCGTCCAGCTGTTTGATCAGCGGGGCCAGCGCGCGACCGGCCGGCGGGGCGGACCGCGGCAGGGGCCGGGTCCGTCGGCGCGAGAGGATCTCGCGCACCTCGCTGTCAGTGGGCAGATCGCGGCGCATTTCGCCTGTATAGCGCGCTGGATGACATCCGTCCCCTGCGACATCCGCGCGATCCGCGCCGCCCTGCTGGGCTGGTACGACGCCCATGGCCGGAGCCTGCCGTGGCGGGCCGGGCCGGGCGAGGCGGCGCGCGACCCCTACCGGGTCTGGCTGTCCGAGGTGATGCTGCAGCAGACCACCGTGCCGCACGCCACGCCGTATTTTCTGACCTTCCTCACGCGCTGGCCGACGGTCGGGGCCCTGGCCGCCGCGCCGGACGCCGAGGTGATGGCCGCCTGGGCCGGGCTCGGCTACTATGCCCGCGCCCGCAATCTGCTGGCCTGCGCCCGGGCCGTCAGTGCCAACCACGGCGGCGTCTTTCCCGACAGCGAGGCCGGCCTGCTCGCCCTGCCGGGGGTCGGGGCCTATACGGCCGCGGCCGTGGCGGCGATCGCCTTCGACCGCCCCGCCAATGTCGTCGACGGCAATGTCGAACGGGTCATGGCCCGGCTGTTCGCGCTCGAGAGCCCGCTACCGGCGGCCAAACCGGAACTGAAGCGGCTGGCGGCGAGCCTGATTGCCGATGACCGTCCCGGCGACTGGGCCCAGGCCCTGATGGATCTGGGGGCCACCGTCTGCCGACCGCGGACGCCGCTCTGTGACCGGTGTCCCCTGACTGCCCAGTGCGCGGCCTTCACCGGCGGTCGCCCCGAACGCTATCCGTTGCGGACCGCGAAGGCCGAGCGACCCCGCCGCTTCGGCACCGCCTTCGTGCTGTTCGACGACCGCGGCCGGGTGGGTCTGGAGCAGAGGCCCGCCAAGGGGCTGCTGGGCGGGATGCTGGGCCTGCCGACAACCGACTGGGGCTTGCCGGACATGGCCGTGGCCCCTCCGATCGCAACCGACTGGCAGGCGGCGGGAACGGTCACCCACGTCTTTACCCATTTTGCCCTGACGCTTGAGGTCAGCATCGCAACGGGAGAGGGAGATCTGCTGTGGACGCCGGTCGAAGACGCGCGGGCCGGCCTGCCGACCGTATTCCGCAAGGCGCTGGACAGGGCGGTCGAAAGGCGGAAGGGAGTCGGGACGCCCTAACGCACGGTGAAGATCTTCAGCGTTCCGACCCGGTTCCGCGGCGTCACCGCCACCTGATCGCCCAACCGGCGAAACAACAGGTCGGTGCGCGCCTGACCCACCTGCAGGCCGGTCACGGTCAAACGCTCCATGCCCGCGGGCAGGGACGGGTTGACGATGGTCACGGTCTGCTCGAAGGCGTCGATACTCAGGCCCAGCACCGCCTGCATCATCAGGAACACCGACCCGGCGGCCCAGGCCTGGGGCAGGCAGGCCACCGGATAGGCGATCGGGGCCTCGCCGGGCTGACGCTCGAAGCCGCAGAACAGTTCCGGCAGCCGCATGTTGAAATGGCTGGCGGCCGAATAGATCTCGCCCATCAGCAGGGTCACGGCGTCGCGTTCGCCATAGTGGGCCATGCCGGCGGCCCCCAGGGCGGTGTCATGCGGCCAGACCGAGCCGTTGTGATAGCTCATCGGATTGAACCGGGCCTGCCCCCGCGCCAGGGTTCTCAGGCCCCAGCCGGAGCGGAACTCCCCCGACAGCATACGCTGGGTGACCTTCAGGGCCCGCTCGCGGCTCGGCAGGCCGGTGAACAGCAGATGGCCCGCATTGGAACTGATGGTCCTGCAGGGCGCGCGGTCCCCGTCGAGAGCGATGGCGTAGAAGCCTTCGTCCTCCATCCAGAACCGTTCCTCGACCTGCGCGCGCAACAGCTCGGCCCGCTCCAGCCAGCCGCGGGCGCGGTGATCGCCCAGGCGGCGGCCCATATCGGCCATGGCCCGCCAGGCGGCATAGGCATAGCCCTGGACCTCCAGCAGGGCGACCGGTCCCTTCGGGAAGCTGCCGTCCGTATGAAAGATCGAGTCCTCGGAGTCCTTCCAGCCCTGGTTGGACAGACCGGTCTCGGCGGCCCGGGCATAGTCGATCAGGCCGTCGCCGTTGGAATCACCGTGATCCCGCATCCAGTCAGCCGCGGCGACCAGATTGGGCCACAGCGCGCGGATCAGCTCGAGGTCTCCGCTGCGCCGGGCATAGGCCCCGGCCAGGGCCACGAACAGGCAGGTGGTGTCGACCCCGCCGTAATAGAGGCCGAACGGCACCTCGCCCAGGGCCGACATTTCGCCGCCGCGGGTCTCGTGCATGATCTTGCCGGGGGTGGCGTCCTGGAAGGCCGAGGTCCCGGTCGCCTGTCGCCCGGCCAGATAGGTCAGCACGCCCCGGGCCAGGGCCGGATCCAGCCACAGCATCTGCCAGGCCGTGATGATGCCGTCGCGCCCGAACGGGGTCGAGAACCACGGTACCCCGGCATAGGGATAGGGGCCGGTCGGCAGGTCCGTCGTCAGCAGGGCGACATCGGCACGCGACTGGTCCAGCCACTGGTTGAACAGCGGGTTGCGCGGCACCCGCAGCGACGCCCCGCTGCGCCGCCGGGCCCGCATCTGCAGCTGGGCCATCACGCCGCAGAGTCGCCACCGCAGGGCATCGGGTGTGTCGTCGACGGCCTTGCCGACCTCGATATACAGATCGACCTGCTGACCCCGGGGCAGGCTGAACATGAATTCGGCGCGGTCGGGCCCCAGCCGGGCCGGCGGCTCGGAAAAGGTGATACAGCACTGGCGCTCGACCCCATCCAGTCCGCGGTAGCTGAAGGTCACGCGGCGACCCTCGTGGACGGGAGGGGCCAGTTGGCCGCGGGCTGCGCGTTCGGTGCCCCGGACCTCGAAGATGTCGGCGAAATCGGCCCCGAACTCGAAGGCCAGCGGCAGCAGCACGTCACTGATGCCGTGGTTGACGATGCGGACCCGCTCGAACATCCGCCTGTCGTGGAGAAAGCGCCGCCGCTCGATATGCAGCGCCCCGGCAGGGGCCCCCCTGCCGCCCATCGGCGGTAGCGGCCGGTTGGTCGAATGGCAGGAGAAGAAGACATTGTCCCGGGACACGCCCGAACTCAGCCGCGACGGTCGCACGCCACCGGCGGTCATCACGAACCGGGACAGCAGCCGGGTATCGCTTTCGAACAGACCGTCGGCCCCGGACCTGAGGTCCCCCCAGTTGTCGGCGACCAGGAAGGTGTCGGCATTCTTGAGCGCCAGCAGTCGCTCCAGACCCGCACCTTCGGTCGTGTCCGCGACAGGCACGGCATCAGCGTCGTCGATGGTCAACAGGTTGTCCTCACCACTCAGTCTGAGGTCGACGGCAGTCTAGCCCAAAAGGACGGAAGGGGGGGGAAGGCTGACCTCGGGAGTCGGGGCGGGCCCGCGCCGCGCCATCGCGTCGACCAGTCGGGGGCGGGTCCGTCCCGCCGGTGCGGATCGATCCAGACGGGGTTCGGCGAACGGACGACGCGCCAGCATGTCCGCATAGACGTCCAGGTAGCGTCGGGCCATGGCCGTGGCCGAGAACCGTTTGTCGAACTGCGCCCGGATACGGTTCCGGTCCAGTCGGTGCGCGCGTCCGGCCGCGGCCACGGCCGCCTCGAGGGTGTCGACCAGGAAGCCGGTGACCCCGTCTTCGATAATTTCGGGGGTCGAGCCACAGCGGAAGGCCACGACCGGGGTGCCGCAGGCCATGGCCTCGATCATCACCAGGCCGAACGGCTCCGGCCAGTCGATCGGAAACAGCAGGGCCTCGGCCCCGCCCAGGAAGGCGGACTTCTGCGGGTCGCCGATCTCGCCGACGAATTCGACGAGCGGATTGTCCGCGATCATCGGCCGGATCACCGTCTCCCAATAGGCGGCGTCAGCGCTGTCGACCTTGGCCGCGATTTTCAGGGGCTTGCCCAGGGCGGTGGCGATCTCGATGGCCCGGTCGGGCCGCTTTTCCGGCGAGATACGGCCGAGGAAGGCCAGATAGCCCTCCGGCCGGGGCGAGAACCCGTACAGTTCGGCGGGCATGCCGTGATGGACGGTCGCCTGCCAGCTGGCGAACGGCATCGGCCGCCGCTGGTCGTCGGAAATCGAGATCAGGCCGAATTCGCTCCAGCGCTCGTAGACCTCGCCCAGATCCTCGAGATCAAGCCGGCCGTGCAGGGTCGTGACGGTCTTGTCGGCCATCCCCGCAAAGAACGGGAAATGGATCATGTCGGTGTGGAAATGGATCAGGTCGAAATCGTCGGCGTGATCCAGCACCGTCGCCAGCAGGGTCATGTGGGCGGCCAGGTCGGACTTCAGCGGCCGCGGATCCAGCCGGATGGCCTGGTCCCGCACCGGGACCAGCCGGGCCCGGGTCTGCGCGTCGGCGCTGGCGAACAGGGTGACCTCATGGCCGAGGTCGACGAGCGCGTCGGTCAGGTGCGCGACCACCCGTTCGGTGCCTCCGTAGAGCCTGGGAGGCACCGCTTCATAGAGCGGGGTGACCTGAGCGATTTTCATGACCGAGACTCCGCCGTCCGCAACCATAGGAACATGGGAGTCAAACCGGTCGGCTGCCAGTTCGTTCCGTGGACAGAAGGGTCTGCGACCGTATGTCCCGAACGCGCGTGAGCCTGTCGTCGCCTACTGCATTCCGGCGCGGACCTCGGCCCTCAGGGTGTCGATCGAACGCAACCCCTGGTCGGTCTTGAAGCGCCAGTAGGTCCAGCCGTTGCAGGCCGGGGCGTTCTCGAACAGGGCCCCCAATTTGTGGATCGAGCCGCTCATCTCGCCCGAGACCAGCGAACCGTCGGCCCGGACCCGGGCCTCGCGGTCGCCCTTGGGGCAGTACAGCCGGTCGCCCGGCTGCAGCAGGCCGGCCTCGACCAGGGCCCCGAACGGCACCTTGGTCTCATGCTTCTTGGATCCGGTGACCACCAGGTCCTCGGGGCGGGCGGGTACCACGGCGGCGATGCGCTTCTCGGCCACGTCGGCATAGGTCGGGTCGCGCTCGATGCCGATATAGTGACGCCCCATCCGCCGCGCGGCGGCCCCGGTGGTGCCGGTGCCGAAGAACGGGTCCAGGACGACGTCGCCCGGCTTGGTCGCGGCCATCAGCACCCGGTGCAGCAGGGCCTCGGGCTTCTGGGTCGGATGGGCCTTCTTGCCGTCGGCGTCCTTGATGCGCTCCTCGCCGGTGCACAGGGCGAAGGTCCAGTCGGAGCGCATCTGCACATCCTCGTTGAAGGCCTTCAGCGCGTCGTAGTTGAACGTATAACGCTTCTGGTCGCGGCTGCGGGCCGCCCAGATCAGCGTCTCATGGGCATTGGTGAAGCGCGTGCCCTTGAAATTCGGCATCGGGTTGGACTTGCGCCAGATGATGTCGTTCAGCACCCAGAAGCCCAGGTCCTGGATCGCCGAACCCAGGCGGAAGACATTGTGATAGCTGCCGATCACCCAGATCGAGCCGTCGGGCTTCAGCACCCGGCGGCATTCCGCCATCCAGGCGCGGGTAAAGGCGTCATAGGCGGCGAAGCTGTCGAACTTGTCCCAGTCGTCGTCGACGGCGTCGACCAGGCTGTTGTCCGGCCGCAGCAGGTCGCCGCCCAGCTGCAGATTATAGGGCGGGTCGGCGAAGACCATGTCGACCGAGGCGTCGGGCAGGGTCTTGAGCATTTCGATGCAGTCGCCACGCAGGACGACATCGGTCTTCAGATCGGTCACGAAACTCGGCCCCACTCAGCTTGAGGGTTGAGTGGTGAATCATCACGGTTAAGGGCGGGTAACCGCGCGCAAATATCTCGCCGGATTTGCAGGAAACACGCGCGGGGACGGCTCCGCCTCTGGGCAAACCCGCGCCGCCTTCGCTATGACGACGGGATGAACGCTCGCCTTCGCCCCGTCCCCTTCGACCTCGGTCCTGTGCATTTCGTCGGCATCGGCGGCATCGGCATGAGCGGTATCGCCGAGATCATGCTCAAGATCGGCTATGCGGTGCAGGGCTCGGACTCCCGGGCCAGCGCCAATACCGAACGGCTGCAAAAGCTGGGCGCGACCATCTTCATCGGCCACGACGCGGCCCATGTGACCGAGGGCGTCTCGGCCCTCGTCTATTCGACCGCCGTCACGGCGGCCAATCCCGAGCTGGTCGCCGCCCGCGCGCGCCGCATCCCGCTGGTGCGCCGGGCCGAGATGCTGGCCGAACTGATGCGGCTGCAGTTCTCGGTCGCGGTCGGCGGCACCCATGGCAAGACCACAACCACCTCGATGGTCGCCTGTCTGCTGGATGCGGGCAATCTGGACCCGACCGTGGTCAATGGCGGCATCATCAATGCCTATGGCACCAACGCCAAGGTCGGCGACGGCGACTGGATCGTGGTCGAGGCCGACGAGAGCGACGGCAGCTTCCTGCGCCTCAAGTCGACGGTGGCGATCGTCACCAATATCGACCCGGAACACCTCGACCACTACGGCGATTTCGACGCGGTGCGGAAGGCGTTCGTGGACTTCGTCGAGAACATCCCCTTCTACGGCTTCGCCGCCGTCTGCCTCGACCATCCCGAGGTGCAGCGGCTGGTCGCGGCGATCGACAATCGCCGGCTGGTCACCTACGGCCTCAACCCCCAGGCCATGGTCCGGGCCGAAAACTGCGACATGGCCGCCGACGGCTGCCGCTTTGACGTGGTGATCCAGAACGGCGAGACGACGCGCATTGACGGCCTGCACCTGCCGATGGCCGGCTGGCACAATGTCTCCAATGCCCTGGCCGCCATCGCCGTGGCCCGCGAGCTGGGCGTGACCGACGAGGATATCCGCAGCGGCCTGGCCGGCTTTGGCGGGGTCAAGCGCCGCTTCACCACGACCGGTGTCGTCAACGGCGTGCGCATCGTCGACGACTACGGCCACCACCCGGTCGAGATCGCCGCCGTGCTCAAGGCCGCGCGCCAGGTCACCGAGGGCCGGGTCATCGCCGTGATGCAGCCGCACCGCTTCACCCGGCTGCGCGACCTGATGGAAGAATTCTCGACCAGCTTCTCCGACGCCGATGTGGTCATCGTCGCCGACGTCTATCCGGCCGGCGAAGCGCCGATCGAGGGCGTCGACAAGGACGCCCTGGTCGACGGCGTGCGCCGCTACGGCCACCGCCACGTCTCGGCCCTGCAGTCCCTGGCCGACCTGCCCGGCGTCGTCGCCGCCGAGGCCCGGCCCGGCGACGTCGTCGTCCTGCTCGGGGCCGGCGACATCACCGGCTGGGCCTATGCCCTGCCGGCGCAGCTGGAGGCGCTGGCGTGATGTCCCCCAACCCGCTCATCCCGGCGAAAGCCGGGACCCAGTTCTTTCGCCCGAGCACTGGCGGCCTGGATCAGGTCTTGAGGGCCATACCGTCAACCGATCGCCCAAAACACTGGGTCCCGGCTTTCGCCGGGATGAGCGGAACATAGAAATGTCTTGGCGTGACTCCCTTCCCCCGGTCCGCGGCAAACTTCTCCGCGACGAGCCGCTGGGCCCCTTCACCTGGTTCCGGGTCGGCGGCGCGGCCGATGTGCTGTTCATCCCGGCCGACCCCGACGATCTCGCCGACTTCCTGAAGGCGCTGGACCCGGTCGTGCCGGTGACGGTGCTGGGCGTCGGCTCCAATGTCATCGTCCGTGACGGCGGGGTCGAGGGGGTAGTCATCCGCCTGGCCGGTCGGCCGTTCGCGGGCATCACCGCCGAGGGCGACACCATTACGGCGGGTGCCGGCGCGCTGGACGCCATGGTCGCCAGGGCCTCGGCCAGGGCCGGGCTGGCGGGACTGGAATTCTATGCCGGGATTCCGGGCACCATCGGCGGGGCCCTGACCATGAACGCCGGCTGCTACGGGGCGGAGACGAAGGACATTCTGGTGTCCGCTTGGGGCCTGACGCGGGCCGGGGAGCGGGTCGACTACGCCCTGGCCGACTTCGGCTATACCTATCGCCACTCCGAAGCCCCGGCCGACATCATCTGGATCGAGGCGGTCTATCGCGGCACGCCCGACGATCCCGAGGCCGTCGCCGCCCGCATCGCCGGGATCACCAGTCGCCGCGAACAGACCCAGCCGATCCGCGAGAAGACGGGGGGGTCGACCTTCAAGAACCCGCCCGGCCATTCGTCGTGGCAACTGGTCGACGAGGCGGGCTGGCGCGGCAAACCTTTCGGAGGCGCAAAATTCAGCGAGCTGCATTCCAATTTCATGATCAATTTCAACGACGCAACGGCTGCGGACATCGAGGGTCTGGGAAATGCCGTGCGCGAGGACGTTCAAAGTAAACTGAACGTAAACCTCGAATGGGAGATCAAGAGGATCGGCCGCCCCCTTTGAGTTGATCCCATGACCCGCCCGTTCGCAGATCTGCACGTCGCCGTCCTGCTGGGCGGACTGTCGTCCGAGCGCGAAGTGTCCCTGTCCTCGGGCAAGGGCTGCGCCGAGGCCCTCGAGGCCCAGGGGGTCCGCGTCACCCGCATCGACGCCGGCCGCGATCTGGCCCAGGTGCTGGCCGCTCTCAAGCCTGACGTCGTCTTCAACGCCCTGCACGGCCACTGGGGCGAGGACGGCTGCGTCCAGGGCGTGCTCGAGACCCTCGCCATTCCCTATACCCACTCCGGTGTCCTGCCGTCGGCCCTGACCATGGACAAGGACAAGTCCAAGGCCGTGCTGCGCGCGGCCGGTGTGCGGGTCCCCGGCGGCGGCCTGTTCGACCGGCATGAGGTGGCCCGCCGCCACGTGATCGACCCGCCCTATGTGATCAAGCCCAATGCCGAGGGGTCCTCGGTCGGGGTCTATCTGGTGCGCGAGGGGGCCAACGGCCCGCAGCTCGAGGTCGGGGCCGACGACTGGGCCTATGGCGAGCAGGTGATGGTCGAGCCCTATATCGCCGGCAAGGAGCTGGCCGTTGCCGTGATCGGCGAGGCCGGTGGTCCGCGCGCCCTGACCGTGACCGACATCACTCCGGTGAAGGGCTTCTATGACTATGAGGCCAAATATGCGCCGGGCGGGTCGGTTCACCAGCTTCCGGCCCGACTGCCGCCGCATGTATTCGAGGCCGCGCTGCGCGAATCCGAACGGGCCCATGTCGCCCTCGGTTGCCGCGGCGTCACCCGATCCGACTTTCGTTATGACGATGTTAAGGACGATCTCGTCCTGTTGGAGGTCAATACCCAGCCCGGCATGACCCCGACCTCGCTCGTTCCCGAGCAGGCCGTCCATTCCGGGATGACGTATCAGGATCTGGTTCGGTGGATGGTGGAGGACGCCTCATGCCCGCGATAGTTCGCGGCGGTCGGCGACAGAGTTCCAAACAGGCTCCCAATCGCGGTGCGCCCTCCGGCAAGGGGGGCGGTCGGTCGCGTGGCGGAGCCCGGAACGCGTCGCCGGTTCCCGGCAAGATGGCGGCCATCGGCCGTCTCGACCTGTCGCCGCGTGCGGTGGTGATCAGCATCGCCGCCGGTGCCCTGCTGCTGCTCGGCGTTCTGGCCACCGGCGCGCGCGCCGAGCGGATCGGCAATTCCGTATCCGGCGGTGTCGACACCGTCATGACCGGCATGGGGCTGAGCCTGCGCCGGGTGCACATCACCGGGGCCTCGGCCGAGGCGACCCCCGCCATCCAGCAGGCCCTCGAGGTCCAGGCCGGACAGCCGATCATCGGACTCGACCTCGACCTGCTGCGCCAGCGCGTCGAGGCTGTCGGCTGGGTGCGTGAGGCGCGCGTCGTGCGTCTGCTGCCCGACACATTGATCATCGAGGTGCGCGAGCACGACCGTCTCGCCGTCTGGCAGGCGGGAGGACAGGTCAAGGTCATCGACGGCCAGGGCCGGGTCATCACCGGGGCCGACGCCGGCCGCTATCCGGGCCTGCCGCTGGTCGTCGGCAAGGGGGCCGACCTGGCCGCCGCCGAAATCCTGCCCCTGCTGGCCCAGCGTCCCCGTCTGATGAGCCGGATCGACGCCCTGGTGCGGGTCGATGAACGCCGCTGGGACCTGCGTTTGAAGGACGGCAGCCTGATTCAACTGCCCGCGACCGACCAGGACGCGGCCCTGATCCAGCTCGATGCGCTGGACCAGCGTGAGCGACTGCTCGACCTCGGCTTCGCCCGGGTCGATCTGAGAACCCCGGATGAAGTCGCCGTCCGTCCCTCGGCCGGTGATGTGTAAGCGTATGAAAGAGCGGAACTGATGGCCGGGCGTGCGGACAAGACTGTGGACAATGCCAAGGGCGCGGCGGGCCGCGCCCCGGTCGTGGCGGCGCTCGACCTGGGCCAGTCCAAGGTCGCCTGCTTCATCATGAAGCCCGACGGCGTGCGCCATGCCGACCGCACCATCCGCGTCGCCGGAGCCAGCCACGTCCAGTCGCGCGGCGTGAAGGGCGGGGCCATCGTCAGCATGGATGACGCGGCCCAGGCCATCGGCCACGCCGTCGAACGGGCCGAGCGCGCGGCCGGGGCCCCGGTCTCGGGCGTCGTCGTCACCACCGCCATCGGCCAGATGGCCAGCCACCGCGTCCAGGCCCGGGTTTCGCTGGGGGCCAACCCGGTCGGCGACGCCGATCTGGCCCGCGCCATCGCCATGGCCCTGGCCCAGGTGCGTCTGCCCAACCGTCGCCCGATCCACGTCCTGCCGATCGCCTGGTCGGTCGACGGCGCGCGCGGCGTCCATGACCCGCGCGCCATGCACGGCGGCTCGCTCGGTCTCGACCTGCTGGTCGTGTCGATGGCCGAAAGCGCCTTCTCCTCGCTCAGTCACTGCCTCGAACTGGCCCATCTGGACCTGCAGGGCGTGGTCGCCGCGCCGATGGTCTCGTCCCTGGCCGCACTGGAAGACGACGAGATGGATCTCGGGGCCGTCTGCATCGACATGGGCGGCGGCTCGACCAGCGCCGCCGTCTGGGGCGGGCGTTCGCTGCTGCATATCGAGAGCCTCAACGTCGGTGGTGATCACGTCACGGCCGACATCGCCCGCGGCCTGTCGACCTCACGGGCCGGGGCCGAGCGGCTCAAGACCCTGCACGGCTCGGCCATGGCCAGCGCCAACGAGGACCGCGAGATGCTGGAGGCTCCGCCGCGCGGCGAGGATCCCTCGTCCGGTCCGGTGATCGTACCCCGCGCCATGCTCAAGACCGTCATCGCTCCCCGTGTCGAGGAGACGCTGGAGCTGCTGCGCGACCGCCTGCGCAATGCCGGGGTCGGGCTCGAGCCGGGGGCCGGCCTGGTCCTGACCGGCGGGGCCAGCCAGCTCAACGGTGTGCGCGAACTGGCCGTGCGGGTGTTCGACCGCCCGGTCCGGCTGGGCAAGCCGCAGCGCGCGCCCCACCTCGCCGACGCCGCCTCGGGCCCGGCCTTCTGCTCGGCCGCCGGCATCCTGCTGCGGGCCGCCTACGGACCGCGCGAGGCCGTATCGGCGCGCAAGCTGATGTCACGCCAGATCACCGCCGCCGACGCCCCGCGCGTCCACCAGGGCAATCTGGTCGCCCGGGCCGCCGGCTGGCTGCGCGAAAATCTCTGATTGATCGCCGGTTTATCGGCGAAGCCGGGTCGACCTGTTGAAAGACGGGCGATTTTTGCCGCCAAGGTTAACGAACCGGCTGTTTAACGGCCCGACTCACCTTATCCGGTAACCTTCCCTTAACGCTGTTGGGGCTTTCCTTAACGCGTCCATAACCAATGCGAATCGGCGGGGTTTCGCATTGGATCTACGGGGCTGGGTCGGAAGGTCGGAATCGAAATGTCTCTATCGCTGGTGCGTCCTGAAAATACGGAACTGAAGCCCCGGATCGTCGTATTCGGCGTGGGTGGTGCGGGCGGCAACGCCGTCAACAACATGATCGACGCCGGCCTTGAAGGGGTCGAGTTCGTCGTCGCCAACACCGATGCCCAGCATCTGTCCTTCGCCAAGACCGACCGCCGCATCCAGCTGGGCGAGACCATCACCCAGGGTCTGGGCGCCGGCGCGCATCCCGAGGTCGGCATGAATGCCGCCGAGGAATCGGCCGAGGAAATCTTCAGCCATCTCGATGGGGCCCATATGGTCTTCATCACCGCCGGCATGGGCGGCGGCACCGGCACCGGTGCGGCCCCCGTCATCGCCAAATGCGCCCGTGACCGCGGCATCCTGACCGTCGGCGTCGTGACCAAGCCCTTCACCTTCGAGGGCCGTCACCGCATGCGTCTGGCCGATGCCGGCATCGCCGAGCTGCAGCGCTATGTCGACACCCTGATCGTCATTCCGAACCAGAACCTGTTCCGCGTCGCCAACGAGCGCACCACCTTCGCCGACGCCTTCGGCATGGCCGACCAGGTGCTGCATTCGGGCGTCCGCTCGATCACCGACCTGATGATCCTGCCCGGCCTGATCAACCTCGACTTCGCCGACGTCCGCGCCGTCATGTCCGAAATGGGCAAGGCGATGATGGGCACGGGCGAGGCCTCGGGCGACGACCGCGCCCTGCAGGCGGCCCAGAACGCCATCGCCAACCCGCTGCTGGACGAAACCTCCCTCAAGGGGGCCAAGGCCGTGCTGGTCAACATCACCGGCGGTCTGGACATGACCCTGCTGGAAGTCGACGAGGCCGCCAACGCCATCGCCGGCGAGGTGGACGGCGACGCCAACATCATCTTCGGTGCCGCCTTCGACCCGTCGCTGGACGGCAAGATCCGCGTCTCGGTCGTCGCCACCGGCATGGACGAGGCGATCATCTCCAAGATCGAGCCCCAGGGCACCAACCTGCTGGACGGCCGTCGCCACGCCGCGACGACGACCCCGGCAGCCCCGGTCCGCGCGCCGGAACCCGCCCGTGCCGAAGCCGTCCGGGCCGAGGCCCCGCGCGTGGCCGAGCCGGCTCCCGTCACCCCGACCTTCCAGGCGTCCGAGCGGGCCTATGCCGCCGCCCCGCGGGCTGACGTGCGTCCCGAGCCGGTGATCCACGTCGCCGAGGAACGCGACCTGCAGCCGATCGTCGATCCCTGGGTCGAGGAGTATGAAGCCGCCCCGCGGCCCCGGACCGCCGCATCCGCCTCCGAGTCGCAGGGCGACCTCTACAGCGAGCGTCCGGCCCCCGCCGCGCCGGTCCGTGAAGAGGTCGTCGCCGACGATTCCTACGATGACCGTGACCATCGCCGCAGCGGCTGGAGCCTGTTCGGCCGTGGCAAGCGCCCCGCGACCCCGCCGGTCTATGTGCCGTCGTCACCGTCGCGCGGAACCTCGCAGATGCGCACCACCAGCTCGGCCCAGCCGGCCCCGGAGCCGCAGACCGGCCAGGCAGAGGACGATTTGGAGATTCCGTCGTTCCTGCGCCGCCTGGCCAACTAACCATCTGAATAATGTGCGATAAGAAGCCGCCTCGGTGCCCAGGGCCCCGGGGCGGTTTCGCGTTCGGGGCGAGCGATCTTCCCAAAACGAAACAATCGGAAACCCGACTTTCATTTCGACCCTGCCGCCGGATCGCTAGACGGTCTGCGAGTAAAGTTCCGTGCGCAGAAGCGGCTGGACGTCAGAGCGAGTTCGAGTTTGTCGGTCAGAAACGACCATCACCAGAAGACGACCATCGCCCCTGCGATCATCGCGGGCGTGGGCGTGCACACCGGAAAGCGTGTGCGTCTGGCCGTGCGTCCGGCCCCGACCGGCACCGGTATCGTCTTCGTGCGCACCGACATCACCGATCGCGACAACCGTATTCCCGTCTCGGGCGATGTCGTCGTCGATGCCCGCCTGAACACCATGATCGCCAACGCCGCCGGCGTGCGCCTGTCGACCATCGAGCATCTGATGGCCGCCTTCTGCGCCCTGGGCGTGTCCAATGCCGTGGTCGAGGTCGACGGCCCCGAGCTGCCGATCCTCGACGGTTCGGCCCTGCAATTCGTCCAGCTGCTGGACCGCGCCGGCTTCCGCCGCCAGGAGGCCCCGGTCCGCTATATCGAGATCCTCGAGCCGATCCGGGTTCAGGACGGTGACAAGACCGCCGCCCTGCTGCCGTGCGACCGCTATGAGATGCGCTTCGAGATCGACTTCCCGACCCCGGTGATCGGCAACCAGGTGGTTGATTTCGTTGTCGACGAGGCCACCTTCCGCACCGAGATCATGGCCGCCCGCACCTTCGGCTTCGCCCATGAGGTCGAGGCCCTGCGCAAGGCCGGTCTGGCCCGTGGCGGCAGCCTCGAGAACGCCGTGGTCATCGATGGCGACGAGATCCTCAACCCCGGTGGCCTGCGCATGGAACGCGAGTTCGTGAAGCACAAGGCGCTGGACGCCATCGGCGACCTCTACGTGCTCGGCGCGCCCCTGCTGGGCCGCTACGAAGGGGTCAAGGCCGGCCATGCCATCAACAACCTGCTGGTCCGCGAACTGCTGGCCAACCGCCAGGCCTGGCGCGAAACGGTCCGCGTCCCCCAGCTGGCCCAGGTCGGCTAGAGACCGCGCTCGGCGGGCCGACCAGGCCTGCGAAACGGTTCATGTCTCCCCATTGTGGAAGTCCTGGTGGATGAGGACGGGCGTGCCTTGACCCGGCAGGACGTCCGGACTCTATGCGGTGTTCCATCACCGAAGGCCCCCCGAACAATGCGCCACTCCCACCCGCAGGTCTTGGCCGCCCTGTTCGCTGTGATGGCAGTTCCCGGCACGGTCTTCGCCCAGGAGGCCGGTGGCGAGATTCACCACGACGACGGGATAACCCGGATCGAGGATGTCATCGTCCAGTCCACGCGCTCCCGGCGGCGCGTGCAGGATGAGCCGGTCCGGGTCGAGATTCTCGGGCAGGAGGAGATCGAAGAGAAGCTTCTGATGCGGCCCGGCAATATCTCGATGCTGCTCGCCGAGACGGGCGGTCTTCGCGTGCAGGTGACCTCGCCCGGCCTGGGAGCAGCCAATATCCGTGTGCAGGGCATGAGGGGCCGCTACACCCAGCTGCTGGCAGACGGGTTGCCCCTCTACGGCGGCCAGGCGTCTTCACTGGGCCTGCTGCAAATCCCGCCGAGCGACCTTCGACAGGTCGAGGTGATCAAGGGGGCCGCTTCGGCACTCTACGGGGGGCAGGCGTTGGGCGGAGTCATCAATCTCATCTCCCGACGTCCCGGCGACGAGGCCGGGGGCGAGTTGATCCTGAACGCCACATCGCAGGACGGACAGGACCTCTCCGCCTACGGATCTGCGCCGCTCAGCAGCGGCTGGGGGGCTTCGCTTCTGGCCTCCGCCAATCGGCAAACCGGGCAGGACCTCGATGCCGACGGCTGGATCGATATGGCCGCCTACGAACGCGTTTCCGCGCGTCCCCGGCTCTTCTGGGATGGCGACGACGGTTCGCGCCTCTTCGTCACGCTTGGAGCCATGACCGAGGATCGACGCGGGGGCACGTCAAGCGGCCGGCTTGCGCCTGACGGGCAGCCTTTCCAGCAGAACCAGGACACGCGCCGGATCGACGCGGGCATGGTGATCGAACACCCCCTTGGCAGCTGGGGCACGGCCCAGTTGCGCGCTTCCGGCGTGACCCAGGCGCACCGGCATCGCTTCGGGTCCCTGGTCGAAAAGGACGAACACCAGACCGTGCTTGCCGAGGGGTCCGTCTCGATGGAGGCTCTCGGCTCATCCTGGTTGGGGGGAGTCGCCTTCCAGACCGAGGACTATGCGTCCGCGACGTTTCCCGGCTTCAACTACACCTTCGAAACACCGGCGCTGTTCCTCCAGGTCGAACGCGATCTGACGGACGATCTGGTTATCGCCGCGAGCGCGCGATGGGACGATCACAGCGCCTATGACGCCCAGTTCAGCCCGCGCCTGTCCCTGCTCTACAAGCCCGGTCCGTGGACCGTTCGTGCCTCGTGGGGACGTGGATTCTACGCCCTGACGCCTTTTGTCGAGGAAATCGAGGCTTCGGGCCTCGCCCGACTGGAGCCTCTCGCGGGACTTCGCGAGGAAACCGCCGAGACTGCTTCACTGGATTTCGGCTATGCGGCGGGACCGTGGGAATGGGGGCTGACCGTCTTTGCCTCGGATATCGACGGTGCGGTGCGCCTGCAGGCGACCGCGCCGGATCGCGTGCGATTGGTCAATGCCGACGGCCTGACCCGGACCCGTGGGGTCGAAGCGCTGGGCCGCTGGCGACGCGGCCCCTGGGTCGTTACCGGCAGCTACCTCTATGTCGATGCCAGCGAGCCGGATGATACGGGTTTCGGCCGTCAGGCCGTTCCGCTGACACCGCGCCATTCCGCCGGCTTCGTCGCCATGTGGGAGGATCACGACCGGGGGCGGATCGGATTCGAAGCCTACTACACCGGTGAGCAGGCCCTGGAGGCCAATCCCTACCGCACCAGGAGTGACAGCTACGTCGAGCTTGGTCTTCTGGGGGAAGTGATTTTCGGGCGCTACCGCCTGTTCCTGAACCTCGAAAACCTGCTTGATGTGCGCCAGACCCGCGAGGACCCGCTGCTGCGGCCCCAGCGTGCTCCGGACGGCAGCTGGACCGTAGATGCCTGGGCCCCCCTGGAGGGGATCACGGCCAATGCGGGTGTCCGGATCAGGTTCGGTGAATAGAGCGTCGGTCGAGCCCGTCTCCCGACCTCACCCCAGCGCCACAGCACTGATCAACCGCCCGAAGTCCGGCTCACCGTTCAGATAGGCCCGCCGGTTCGAATAGAAGCGCGCCGCATCCGCCCGCGTGTCGTCGCCGGTCCAGACGGCCTCGCCGATCCCGGCCTGTTCCAGCCGCCACAGCACGAAGCCGGGCAGGTCGAACTGGCGGCGGTCGGCCACGACGCCCGGCGCGAAAAACCGCTCGCTGCCCGGATCGTGGTGGGTGAACCGGTCCATGAAGGCAGTGTCGACCTCATAGGAGGCCTGGGCGATACAGGGTCCGACCACCGCCACCGTCCGGCCCGGCGCGGCCCCCAGCGCCTGCATGGCGGCGACGGCGCTGTGCACCACCCCGTCCAGCGCCCCCTTCCAGCCCGCGTGGACGGCCGCGACCACCCCGGCCCCGGCGTCGGCCAGCAATATCGGCGCGCAGTCGGCGGTCAGCACGGCGCAGATCGCGCCGGGCGCGGCGCTGGCCACGGCGTCGCCCTCGGGCCGGAACCCCTTCCAGCCGGCCTCGGCCACGCGGGTGACGGTGGAATGGATCTGGTAGCAGGCGGCCAGGTCGTCGGGCGTGCCGCCCAGCCAGGCGGCGGCGCGACGCCGGTTCTCGGCCACGGCGGCCGGATCGTCGCCCGACCCCACTCCGGTGTTCAGCCCCTGATACAGGCCGGTCGACACGCCGCCCGTGCGCGTGAAGAAGCCATGGCGCACCCCGGCGTTGGTCAGCAGCGGATGGGTGATGGGGGTCAGGAGGTCGGTCATCCCCTTTTCATATCGCGCGCGCATCCGCCTGTCGCGGTTGCGGCCTGCGTCCGGAACCGGCGCAGCGGTCGTCTATGATCACAATATGGCGACCTCGCCGGATCGGGGGGCAGGGCGGGATTTGGCAGGGTTGGCACCCCGAATTCGCCAAACCCTGCCAGTCCGCTCAGGCCTCGAACCCCGGCACCATCAGCGAGCGCGGGGAAAAAATCGCGGCGGCCTTGAACAGGGTCCCCATCTGCTCGGGTCCGGTCAGCCGGTCCAGCTGGCGCTGGATCACCGGGGCGACATCGGGCCGGGCCGCCATCAGTCGTTCGGACCGGGCCGCGATACCCAGCCGGCCGAGAAAGTCGCCCTGGTCGCGGCAGCCGGTGACATCGGCTCCGGCGTGGACCGCGGCTTCCAGCACCGCGGGGAAGTCGGCCCACTGGGTCAGGTCGGCCTCGCCCGGCGCGGCCAGCGGGTCGACCTTGCGGTGCCGGTACAGACCCTGCAGCGTATCCCCGGCCTCGGGCCGGGCCCGGCCATAGTCGATCAGCAGCGCCGCCCCCGATGTGGCGCTGACCAGCCGGGCCAGGTCGCGACCGAACACCGCCTGCTGGTCCGAGATCTCCAGTGTCTGGCCCGGGGCCATCTCGAAGCTCGGGCGTGTGAAGCCGCCGTTGATGGCCACCAGGCCGAAGATCAGGGCCCCGGCGTCGTCGACGCCGACGCGCCGCTCGGCCCAGCCGTCCGCCGTCTTCACGAACTGGCGCGCCGGCATGCAGTCCAGCACCTCATTGGCGATCAGGATCACCGGGGCGTCGGTCTCGATCCGCTCCAGGCCCGAGACCCAGCGCGGATGCACGTCGCTGTCGGCCAGCATCCTGGCCTGCATCGCCCGCAGCGGCGCGCTGGGTTCGATCAGGATCAGGTCCACCGCCTGCAGGAAGTCGGGAGCCAGCCGCGCCGCGCGCAGGGCGTCGGCCATCAGGGTCCCGTCGCCGGGTCCGACCTCGACCAGCCGCACCCGTTCCGGCGCGCCCAGCCGCTGCCAGGTCTCGACCGCCCACAGACCGATCAGCTCGCCGAACATCTGGCTGACCAGGGGGGCGGTGATGAAGTCGCCGCCGGCACCGAGGGCGGGGCGGGTCGCATAGTAGCCGTCCTGCGGATCATGCAGGCAGCGGTTGACGTAGTCGGCGACGGTCATCGGTCCGGTCAGGGCGATCTCGCGCGCCAGCCGGGCCTTCAACGTCATCAGTCTGCTGAAGGCTGGGGCGCGGCCGCGACCGGCGGCCGACGCCAGGCGCGCTGGATCAGCCAGAGACCGATCAGCATCATCGGCACCGACAGGATCATGCCCATGGTCAGGCCCAGCGGCAGCTGGTCGAGACCGACGTCGGGCTGACGGACCGTCTCCAGCAAGGCCCGGATCAGGCCGTA
>TARA_R110000850_G_scaffold67042_4_pt1 | contig 20829 bp, 21 predicted proteins | sample TARA_R110000850 | Tara Oceans TARA_R110000850 (sample SAMEA4397586) | marine metagenome | biome: Polar Biome; feature: [SRF] surface water layer (ENVO:00010504); material: water (ENVO:00002006), including particulate matter (ENVO:01000060) such as... | depth 5 m | reverse complement strand
CTGTTCCTGGATCTGGGTCAGGGCCTGGAACAGGCCGATGCTGACCCCGACCACCAGGGCCACCAGGAGCATGGGGCCGCACAGCTGAATCGTCAGCCACAGGGCATCACGCCCGACATCCAGAACTTCAGCGCCGCTCATTCTCAGCTCCAACGATACTGGGCAGAAAATGCCGGGACCATGGTTAATGCGGAGTTAGGAAACCCCTTCAGGGCGCACGAATTGCCGGTTCGTCCCCGCAACCCGCCCCGACCGCAAAATCCGCTGCACTCGGGCGGCACCGATGTTATGGCTGCCCCATGAGCTCGCTGGCCACTGAAGACATCCATCGCCGTGCCGTCGCCGGTGACGGGGACGCCCAGTTCGCCCTGTCGCGCATCTTCGATCGCGAGGGCCGGCACGAAATCGCCGTCTCCTGGCTGGACCGGGCCGCGCGCCAGGGTCACGTCCCGTCGATGACCTGGCTGGGCACCCGCCTGCTGGTCGGTCGCGCCGCGCCGTTCCAGCCGAACGAAGGGGCGGTGCTGCTGGCCCGGGCCGCCGAACTGGGCCAGGCCGAGGCCGCCGCACGGGTGGCCGTGCTCGCCGCGGTCGGCGTCGGCCGTCCGCAGAGCTGGGAAACAGCCCTCGACTGGCTGCAGACGGCCGCCGACCGGGGTGACGCCGACGCCCGGGTCCAGCTGGTGTTGCTGACCGACGATGACGGCGTCGCCGCCGCCGCGGAGCGCCCCGACCCTGACCCGGCCCTGTGGGCCCGGGCCCGCAAGGCGGTCGACCTCAAGGCCTGGCTGACCCCGCCGGTCGCCCGCACGATCTCGGACTCCCCGCGTGTCCAGGTCTTCGAAGGCTTCACCACCCCGGCCGTCTGCGCCTGGATCATCCAGCGCGCCCGCGCCCGGCTGGTCCCGGCCCGGGTCTATGACGCCGACAAGGGCGGCCGTCGTCCGGACGGCATGCGCACCAGCAGCGGGGCCGGCTTCAGCCTGCTCGACACCGACCTGGTCCTGGCCCTGATGCGGGCCCGCATGGCCGCCGCCGCCCCGGGCCTCGACACCGCGACCTTCGAGCCCTGCAACATCCTGCGCTACGACATCGGCCAGCGCTACGAGCCGCATTTCGACTTCCTCAATCCCGAAGCCCCGGCCCTGGCCGGGACCCTGGCCGAGCAGGGTCAGCGCCAGGCCACCTTCCTGACCTATCTCAACGCCGACTATACCGGCGGCGAGACGGCCTTCCCCGAGCTGGACTGGCGCTTCGGCGGCAGGACCGGGGACGCCCTGCTGTTCTTCAACGTCGAACCGGACGGGCGGGTTGATCCGCGCACCCTGCACGCCGGCCTGCCACCGGTCACCGGCGAGAAATGGCTGCTGTCGCAGTGGATCCGCGACCGGCCGCAGCCAATCGTCTGAGCGTCACCGCTCCCCTTTCATCGCCTCCCGCACTATGACTGACCGCATGACCGACTCGCCGACCGAACCCGCCATCCCCCAGTCCGAGGCCGAGGCCGCCGTCCGTACGCTGATCCGCTGGGCCGGCGACGACCCCGACCGCGAGGGCCTGCTCGACACGCCCGCCCGCGTCGCCCGCAGCTATCGCGAGCTGTTCGCCGGCTACGAGGTCGAGCCGCGCGCCTATCTGGAACGCACCTTCGAGGAGGTCGGCGGCTACGATCAGCTGGTCGTGCTCAAGGACATCCGCTTCGTCAGCTTCTGCGAACACCACATGCTGCCGGTCGTCGGTGTAGCCCATGTCGGCTATCTGCCGACCGACCGCGTCGTCGGCATCTCCAAACTGGCCCGGGTCGTGCGCGGCTATGCCAAGCGGCTGCAGATCCAGGAGAAGATGACCGCCCAGATCGCCGACGCGATTCACGAGGTCCTGCGCCCCGCCGGGGTCGGCGTGGTGATCGAGGCCGAACACAGCTGCATGACCCTGCGCGGCGTCGATGTCCCAGGGGCCACCCTGAGCACCAGCACCCTGCTCGGGGTCGTTCGCGACGACCCGCGTACCCGCGAGGAATTCCTCCGGCTGGTGCGCGGCTAGCCTCCGGCCCGAACCTTGCTGCGACAGGCGTGAACACCGGTCAGGAGGGCCGGAATCATGACCTGGACCGCCATTTCGACCCAAAAGGAAACAACGCCCATCGTCCGCGGTGGCTGGCTTGATGCCCTGCGTTTCATCGTGGCCGCCCTGATCATCCTGCATCACTTCCAGGGCGCGGGGCCGGTGGCCCTGGCTGAAGACGTCCATCCGGTGTTCGAGCGGGGCGGTTTCCTGCTCACCAACTTCTTCCTGATCGACTCCGGCTATGTGCTGATGCGGGTCTATGGCGCGGCGCTGGGCCGGGGCGCGCTGTCGCCCGGCACCTTCGTCCTCAAGCGCCTGCTGCGGGTCTGGCCCGCCCATCTGATCATGAGCCTGGGTCTGATTGCCATGGTCGTGCTGGGCACCGCCGCCGGGGTTCCGCCGCGCAATCCGGAATGGTTCCAGTGGGACCAGCTGCCGGCCCAGATCGGTCTGGTCCAGGCGTTCGGCATTCCCGGCGGCCTCGGCTGGAACGCGCCGACCTGGTCAATCTCGGCCCTGATCGGCTGCTACCTGGCCTTTCCATGGGTCCTGCGCGGCCTGACCCGGCTGGGGCCGTGGTCGATCCTCGCGCTGGGGGTGGTCGGCTATCTGCTGGCCAACCAGCTGTGCTGGGCCCTGCTCGACTATCCCGTCTACCAGATGCCGCTGCGCTACGGCTTCTTCCGCGCCCTGCCGCTGTTCGTGCTGGGCATGGCCCTGGCGGGCTTCGCCCAGAAGGTCTGGATCGATCCCCGTCTGGCCCGCTGGGCCGGGGTCGTGGCCGCCGTCAGCCTGGCCGCCATCCAGCTCGTCGACAAACACGCGCTGGCCTCCCTCGTCTGTATCTCGGTGATCATCCTCGCCGCCGGGGCCGTTCCGACTCCGCGTCCGTCGAAATGGGTCGAGAAGGCCGCCCAGGTCTCGTTTTCCATGTTCATGACCAATGAGGTGGTGCGTATCGCCTGGTTCGGCGTGGCCAATGTCGCCATCGCCCGCTTCGACCTGCCGGTCGCAGCCCAGTGGGCCCTGTGGACCCTGGGGGTCGCGGCCGCCGTGGGCTTCGCCTTCGCCTTCCATTTCGGGATCGACAATCCGCTCCAGACCCGCATCCGCGCCTGGCTCAAGGCGCGGTCACCGCGCCCGGTGCGCCTCGGCGGTCCGGTCGTGTCGCTGGAGGGATAGACGGTCGCCGATCGTCAGATCGGCATCCGCATGATTTCCTGATAGGCCTGAATCACCTGATCGCGCACGGCCATGACCGTTTCCAGCGAGGCCTCGGCCGAGGTCACGGCGGTGACCACATCGATCAGACTGCCCTTGCCCTGCACCGAACTGGCCATCTGTGTTTCGGCGGCCTTGGTCGACTGGGTCAGGTCGCCCATGACGTTTTGCAGCAGGTCGGAAAAACCCGCCCCCTGGGCCGCGCCCGCCCCGGCCGTGGCCGAGGTCAGCTCGGTCGGCATGGCTCCGCCCTGGACCGAGGAATAGGCGCGCGCCGCCATCATGGGGTTGATCATCTAGCGCCTCACTTCTTCAGCAGGTCGAGAATGCGGGCGTCCATCGCCCGCGCCGTCTCGATCACATTGAGGTTGGCCTCATAGGCCCGCTGCGCCTCGCGCATGTCCATGGCCTCGACCAGCGAGTTCACATTGGGCCGCAGCACATAGCCCTCACCATCGGCGGCCGGGTGCGAGGGATCATATTCCTTGCGGAACTCACTCTGGTCCGGCCGCACCTCGGCCAGGGTCACGCCCGTGGCCCCGTCGACGTTACGGGCCTCGAACACCGGGATCTGACGCCGATAGGGGGTGCCCGCAGGCGTTCGCGCCGTCGATTCGGCGTTGGCGATATTCTCGGCGATGACGCGCATGCGCGACTGCTGGGCCTTCAGGGCCGAGGCGGCCACGCCCATGGCGCTGTTGCGGGCGACGGGGTCTGGCATGCTCTATCGATCCTCGCTCATGGTGTCAGCGACCCGGCCCGCGGGCGGCCGTGCGCAGCATGTTCATCGACTTCTGGTAGAAGCTGATTGCGGCGTCATAGGCCATGCGGCTCTCGGCCATCTTCAGCATCTGCTCCTCGACGACCACCGTATTGCCATCCAGGGTGGTTTCGGAATCGGGCGCGGCACTGGTTTGGAACCGGTTCTGCGGCGCGGCCGGCGCGATGTGATTCGCGCTGGTCCGGGTCATCTGCAGGGTTCCCCCCTGGCGCAGGGCCGCGGCGAAATCGGTCGGGGCCTTGAGATCACGGCCCACGTATCCCGGCGTGTCCGAATTGGCCACGTTCTGGGCAATGACCCGCTGACGTTCGTCCAGCCAGGACATGCGACCCTTGATCTGGTCCAGCAGGGGCAGGTCGGAAAAGCCCATGGCTTCCTCCCGTCAGACGCGGCGCGCCCGTTCAGATGGGCAGAAAATGCCGCCTGCATGGTTAACGCGGAGTTATCTAAACGACCCGTTAACCACGATCGGCAAGGCTCCATGCGCCGGCCCCCGATCGCGGTGGTGTCGCCGGCGGGGCCATTTCTGAATGAACTTCCTCGACCTTGCCCGCGCCGTCTTCGGTCTGGCCTTCACCCTCGGGATCATCGGCCTCGCCGCCTGGGCCGCCCGACGCTACGCGCCGCAGCTGATGGCCCGCATCAGCGCCGAACGCGGCGAACGCCGTCTGCGCGTCGTCGAGACCCTGGTGCTCGACCCGGCCCGCCGTCTGGTGCTGGTCCGGATCGATGACGAGGAACGCCTGATCCTGCTGGGCGAGGGCCGCGAGCTGATCGAGCCGCGTCAGCCGGCCCCGCCCCTGACGGAGACCGACGCGTGACCGCTCGGGCTTCACGTCAGGCCCTGTTCGCCATCCCCACCCGGGCCGAGGTCAAACGCGCGGCCCTGCTGTCCCTGCTGACCACCGCCCTGTGCCTGTTGTGGCCGCTGGCCGCCCTGGCCCAGGAAGCGGCCCAGACCGGCGCGGCCATCAATGTCGACCTCGGCACCGGGGCCGGCCTGACCACGCGGGTGGTGCAGCTGGTCGGGCTGATGACCGTCCTGTCGCTGGCCCCGTCCATCGTCATCATGACCACCAGCTTCGTGCGAATCATCGTGGTTCTGTCCTTGCTGCGCACGGCGCTGGGCATGCAGCAGTCGCCACCGAACGCGGTTCTGGTTTCCCTGGCCCTGTTTCTGAGCGCCATCGTCATGGCCCCGACGTGGCAGGACGCCTATGATTCGGGCATCCGCCCGCTGCTGGATGAGCAGATGGAGCTGCCCCAGGCCTTCGATGCGGCCTCCGAACCTGTGAAGACTTTCATGCTCGCCCAGGTCGATCGCAGCGACCTCGCCCTGTTCACCCGGCTGAGCCAGGTGGAGGCGAATACCGCGGCCCCCGACCTGCCCCTGCGGGTGGTCACTCCGGCCTTCATGATCAGTGAGTTGAAGACGGCCTTCGAAATCGGATTTCTTCTTTTTGTTCCGTTCCTTGTGATCGATCTGGTGGTCGCGAGCGTGCTCATGAGCATGGGGATGATGATGCTACCGCCGGTGGTGGTTTCCCTGCCCTTCAAGCTGATTTTCTTTGTGCTCGTGGATGGCTGGAGACTGGTCGCGGGAAGCCTGGTCGAGAGCTTCCAGCGGGCCTCCGGAACAGGCTGAATCCCCACCGTCAGTGACCCAAGCGGCAAGCACCGCTTGCCAAGCGCACCAAAACACGCGTTGATCGGTTGGTCTCGCCCGGAAATCGGGCGGCCTTTTTTGGAAACGACCCATGACCACACAAGCTGAACTCATCGCTGCCGTCGCCAAGGACGCCAACGTTTCGCAGGCCGACGCCGGCCGCGTGCTCGAAGCCATCGTCAAGAACATTCACAAGAGCCTGATGGCCGGCGGCGACGTCCGCATCTCGAACCTGGGTGTTTTCGACACCGCCGCCCGTGCCGCCCGCGAAGGCCGCAACCCGGCCACCGGCGCGACCATCAAGATCGCCGCCTCCAAGGCCGTGCGCTTCCGCGTGTCCAAGCCGCTCAAGGATGCGGTCAACAGCTAGGACCCTATTCGGTCAGGCGGCGGCTGCGGGTCCCGCAGCGGCCGCCGGTGCCGGAGCCTGGGTTTGAGGACGGGCGGGGGTCGCAGCTGTGCGGGTCCCGCCGGTCTGCTCCCTGAACCTAGCCTTCATCGCCGTGACCCATCCGGCGAACGTATCAGCCCCACCGGCCGCCGTGCCGATATCGGCGGGATTGACGTCGCCGCCATTGGGCCCCGCCAGGGCGATCCGCAGCGCGCCGGCTGAACGGGCCCCGGGCACCAGCGGCGCATAGTCACGTGACAGCCGGGCCAGCGCCCCCTGGTCATCGACCAGCGAATAACCGACCCCGGCCCGGATCAGCAGGCTCTCCTCGGCCGGCGTGAGCGGCACCGTCGACGCCTTCCAGCGCTCCCCCAGCCGCTTGTCATACGCGGCCGCGGCGCCCGCCCAGTTTTCCTGTTTCCAGAACACCTCGGCCCGCACCTCCGCCGCCGCCGGCGTGGTGTCGCGATCCAGCACCTCCAGTGCATGATCGAAGCGGCCCAGATCCATCAGGGCCCGGGCCTCCAGGGCCCGACGCTCGGCATTCAGGGCGTTGGGCAGCAGCGTCGTGCGCGAGCTCCAGATCGCCTGCAGCGCCTTCTCCGCCTGCCGGTCCATCAGATACACGGTCGCCAGGTCGGTCGCGACCTGGGCCTTGGCCACACCCTCCAGCCGGTTGTCGACCTGGTGTTTCAGCAACTCGGCCGCCTGGTCCAGCAGGTCCACATTGACCAGCCGCCGCGCCAGCCGCCGCACCATCTCGTCCCCGTCGGCCCCGACCGGGGTCAGTTCGCGGAAGTCGTAGAACAGCCCCAGGGCCTGGATCGGCTGCAGGCCGTCGGCTCCGCCCTCGAGAAACAGGCTGCGGAAGGCGTTGGACAGATCGGCCTGGAGATCGGCCGCCCCGGGCAGGACGGCCATGCGCGTACCGGCCCCGCGCAGCGCCGTCAGCGCCTCCCGGTACAGGCCCTGCGACAGATACAGGCTGCCCAGCTGCCGGATCACGGCCAGTTCGGTGGCGTCCCCGCGCCAGCGCCAGCGCAGCGATTCCAGCTGGTCGGCCGCTGCATCGGGTTTCAGGGTGCCGCGGTCCAGTTCCATCCGCACCACGGCCAATTTGGCCGGCGTGGCGATGCCGTCCAGCGGGGCCCGGGCCACGGCCTTGTAGACGGCCAGGGCCCGGTTGCCCTCGCCCTGCAGCTCGAACAGCCGCGCCTGGACCAGCCGGGCCGCCAGCTGGTCGGCCGCGCTCGTCGGCTGGCTGAAACTGTAGGCCAGCAGGGATTTGGTGGCGTCGAGGTCACCGGTCTCCAACGCCGCCAGCGCATGGGCGGCTCCGAAACGGGCGCGCCAGGCCTCGGGAAAGCTGTCGATGACCGAAGCGCCGGCGATGAAGCCCCGTCGCGCCTCGGCCCAGTCGCCCTGCTGGGCGGCGATATAGCCCTGCCAGACCCGCGCCGACGGATCGCCGGCCAGGGCACCGGCGGCGAAATCGGCCTGGGCCTCCTGGATGCGGCCGATCGACACGCGGGCCGCGCCACGCAGGCCGCGAACCTCGGCCTCCCCCGCCATGTTCGGAGCCTGGTCGATGATCGAATTCAGGATCCCGACGGCCTCATAGCCCAGCCCTGAAGCGACCAGGAACCGGGCCAGGGCCAGCCGGGCCTCGATCGGGGCCCGCGGATTCTGGCCGGCGGCCTGGGACTCCCCGGCGGCCCGGTTCTGAAGCTCGCGGAAGCGCGGGGCAAAGCCGCCCGGACCGGCCTCGCTCCATTCCGGCAGGATCAGGGCGGCGAACCGGGCCTTTTGCGGTGCGCCGGTCGGTGTTTGCGCCGCGGCCAGCAGCACCGAAGGCGGCGACAGGATCAGCCCGCCCGGCCGCGTCAGCGACACCAGGTCGCCGTCGGCGGTGACCCGAAGATCGTCGGTCGGGGTCTCGATCGCCAGCCCGTGCGCCGTCGGCAGCAGGGTCATGTCGACCGTCTGGCGACGCTGGCCCAGACCCTTGCCCGGGGCGAGGGCCGTCACGGCCGCGAAACGGTCGCCGACCAGCGGGTCGGTCAGCCACACGGTCCGGGTCGATCCGGCCATCCGCACGACCAGCGCCTGGTCTCCGCTCTCGGCGCGCGTCACCTCGACGCCCGCGGCGGCGACGGGCTGCCCGCCGATCACCACGGTCCAGGCCGATCCCTGGCTGATCACGGACACCGGCAGGTTGTCGGGGGCGGCGATGCGAACGGCGATATAGTCGGTTCCGGCCGCCCAGCGGGCATCGGTCGCCGGCCCCAGGGTCCGGGCTCCGGCCATGTCCAGCCGCGCGACCGTATCGAATACGACCCAGACCGCCGCCCCGCGGCGGAACACGGCCGCGCCGACCGGCTGGGTCCAGGCAAAATTCAGCGAGACCTTGTCCGCCGTTGCGGTTGCCGTCACCGGAATGACCGCAGCGGCGGCGGTGGTCGCCGCCGGGGCCTCGGCCGGTGCGGCCGTGCCCGGGGCATAGAGATTCAGCCACACGGCGCCGTCGGCGTTGCCGCTGCGGACGTCCGCCCCTTCGGCCAGGGTCAGGACCAGCTCCGTGGCCCCGGGCACCGACCGGGTCTCGACACTCGCGACCCCCTTGGGTGGATCGACCCGCAGGCGCGAGATGTCGGGGGCGGCGGTGGCACCGATCCGCACGATGACCGCCTGGCCCTCGCGCCGCACCTGCGATCGGGCCCCGATCACCCCGGCGAATTCGACCCGGGTGAAGCGGGGATTGGCCCCGACGCGAATTTCGATGGGCGCGACCGACGCGCCGAATTCCTCGGCCAGCGGAGCCAGCGGCGACAGCACCACGGCACCCGCCGCGGCAGCCGCCACGGTCGTTCTGAGGATGCGCTTGCTGGATGAGACCCCGGACATACGCGCGCACACTCGCGCGAAGCCCTTTAATCGCGGTTAACGGAGAATGACCGGTCATCCGCCCTCGTCGCCCGGCCCGCGACACTGACGACGCTTGCAACCTCGCCCGCCGGGGCCGACACCCCCGGCATGACCGACGTTGAACATCCGCGCCTCAGCACCCTGTCAACCGGTCTGCGTTGCCGTTGCCCCCGTTGTGGCGAGGGGCCGCTGCTGACCGGCTATCTGACCATCCGCGACTCCTGCCCGGAATGCGGTCTGGACTACAGCTTCGCCGACCCGGCCGACGGCCCGGCCTTCTTCGTCATGTCTGCGGTCGGGTTGATCGGGATGATCGGTCTGATGGCCTTCGACCTGATCCTGCACCCGCCCATCTGGATGCATCTGATCGTCACCCTGCCGCTGCTGATCCTGATGTGCCTGGCCACCCTGCGGCCGTTCAAGGGCTGGATGGTCTCGGAGCAGTTCATTCACAAGGCCGCCCAGGCCGAATGGGCGAGCGTCGGCAAGCACGGGGCCGGGACGGGCCCCCGCGGTCGCCGTCCGGACTGACGCTGTCAGGCCACCTGCAACTCGGGCCGGTCGACGTCTTGCGAATTCTGCGGTTCCGAGCCTTTCGCGCAGAGCGCGCTCGCGATGCCCATGAGCAGGACCTCCATCTCGATCGGCTTGGGGACATGACCGTCAAAGCCGGCGTCCAGGAATTTCCTGCGGTCACCATTCGAAGCATCTGCCGTCAGGGCGATGATCGGCACGCCGGCCATCGCGGACCGAAGCGCACGGATGGTCCGGGTCGCCTCCAGACCGTCCATGACCGGCATATGGATGTCCATCAGGATCAGGTCGAAATGGCCGCTCTGACAGGCCTCGACGGCCTTCGCGCCGTTGTCGGCAAAGGTCAGGTCCCAGCCGAATCCGCCCAGCAGGGCCCGGACCACGGCCTGGTTGGTGAGGTTGTCCTCGGCCACCAGGATTGCGCACTGTGCCGGCAATTCAATTTCCGGTTCCACCGCCTCGACCGCGTCCGCCACGGCGATGATCAGCGGCAGCGTCACCGAAAAGGTCGAGCCCGCGCCCGGCGCGCTGACCACGGAAACGTCGCCCCCCATCAGCATCGCCAGCCGCTTGTTGATCGCCAGCCCCAGGCCGGTGCCGCCGAAGGCCCTGACAGAGCCGGTGTTCAGCTGGCTGAATGCCTTGAACAGCCTGGTCTGCTCGTCCGCACTCAGACCGGCTCCGGTGTCGGTCACCGCGATGGTGAAGGTATCCGCCGGGCGGTCTGAGCACCGGGCCACGACCGTGACCTCGCCGGCGTCCGTGAACTTCAGCGCATTGGAAATGAAGTTCGAGACGATCTGCCGGAGCCTCTGGCCGTCGGTCGAGATCAGCGGGGGCAGATCCGGCGCGACAACCAGGCTGAACGCGACCCCCTTGTCGTCGGACACCGCCTGCCAGAGCCCGGCCAGGTCCCCGAGGATACCGGCCACATCGACCGGACCGGGCACGACATCCAGGCGACCGGCCTCGATCTTCGACAGATCGAGCACGTCGTTCAGCACCGTCGTCAAGCCGCGACCGGACTGCAGGATCATCTGGACATGGTTGCTCTGTTCGGGCGCAAGAGGGGTCTGGGCCAGCGCCTGCGCGGTCCCCAGAACTCCGTTCAGAGGGGTGCGAAGCTCATGGCTCATCATGGCCAGGAACTCGGACTTGGCGGCGCTGGCACGCTCGGCAACCTGTCTGGACCGGGCCGCCTGTCGGGTTCTCAGAATCAGGCGTGTCTCGGCCTGGACCTGCGCCGTTACGTCCCACATCGCCCGCATGCGACCGCGTCCGCCATCGATGGTATCGACCACGGCGGACTGGGACTTGATCTGAAGCTCCGCGCCCGCACGGGTTCGGTAGGCCCAGGGGCGCGACGACAGTCGGGTCTTGTCATTCCCGAACGCCGCCATCTCCGCGACGAAGGCGTCATGCTCGCGGGGGGCCAGCACGTCCCACATGCTCAGGGATGTGAACTCCTCCCGGCTCCAGCCGAACAGGGCAATCGCGGCATCATTGACCCGCACGAACGCCAGGGTGACCGGGTTCAGGATCCAGAGCGGTACAGGATTGTCGTCGAACAGCGTCAGCGACAGTTCCTCACGGACCTTGAGTTCGGTGATGTCCGCTGCGATCGACACCATGCCGCCTGCCGGCAGCTTGCGGTCCCTGATCTGGTACCAACGGCCGTTCGCCTGCCGCTGTGTGATCGTGCGACCGGACTTGCGGGCCTTCATTCGCCGGGAAAGCGCCGCCCCGGCGGCGGGGTCGGCATCAGCGACCGAGTACGCCGTTCCTGTGGCCACCAACGCGGCGAAGGATTTGCCTTTCGCCAGCTGGATCGACGCGTCCTTCGCCGCCCTGGCATATTCGCGGTTCCACTCCTGCAGGCAGTCGTCTTCGTCATAGATCGCCACACCGACGGGCACCGTCATGAGAATGCCCCGCAGATACTCGACCTGCTTGCCCAGCGCAGTCGCCGCCTCATCCGCGGTCTTCCGGGCCGCCGCCACGGTCGCCAACTGGGCCCGGTGGTCACGCTCGACCCGGCTTCGATCGTCGCGATAGATCATCCAGGCCGGCCCGAAGAAGGCCGCGAACCCGAGGAGGGTAAGACCGCTCAGAACGAGCACATCAGCCGACATGGCGCGGTCCGAAAGGGCCATGGCGATCGGCACGACGGTCGGGGACGCGCAGATCAGACCCAGCCGGGGCGCATTTCTGAACGCGGCCCCCAGCAGTTGCAGACCAATCATCGAGACCAGCAGCGACACCGCCGCTGAAAGACTGGCCTCATCCACGGCCAGCAGGATCGGACAGGCGATCAGCGCCGCAACGTCGATGACGATCGCCGTATCCGGGTTCCTGAAACGCGCCACGACGTGGGCCTTGTACCAGGCGGACCGGGTCACCATCAGGAAGCCGAGGCACCAGATCAGCCAGAACACCGCACTCCAGATCGCGCCAATGGCCAGCAGGGCCACGGCCCCGCACACCGGAAACAGGCGCTGCGCCACCTGTATCCAGCGATGATCGACCGTGGAGATGTCGTTGGGGTGCATGTCGGTCTCGAGCGCGTGCGTTCTGCCGCAACCCGCGAACCTAGCGATGAACCATGGAAGAACGGTGAATGCCGAAACCCGGTGACCCGGCGCGGCCGTCTGCCGGACGCCCACGGCGACAGGGGTCTGACCCTTCGCCAGTCTCAAGCCGGTCGCGGGCCAGTCGAGCGGTGCGGTTCCGGCGTCAACTGCGCCCGATCGAAGGGCGGCCATGCTGCAGACCGGTGCGCACGGGCACGGATGAATGGCGACCCCGGAGGGACTCGAACCCCCGACCTCTGCTTTAGGAAAGCCTTGCTCTATCCGGCTGAGCTACGGGGTCACGGACGCTGACCTAGCGGCTCGGCGGGCGGGGGGGAAGCGCAACGGGCCGCGGCAGGGTAAATTTTCCCCACCGGCCCCGCACGCCGCAGCGCCCGGCCCGCCGTCCTGATAGTGGTTAATCACCCTTAAGATACAACATCTTGTAGGGAACAAACCCCGAATACGGCAGTGTCAGTGATTCGGTCCTGATTCGTTTCACCCCTGTTCCGCCGGTTAACCACGCTCCGTTAAGTCCGGTCTTCGGCAGCCCTAGACCAGCAACATCAGCATCGGCAGAACGACACCGGCCAGCAGCAGCCAGCGCGCGGTGACGCGCGAGCGGCTGACCATGGCCCCCATCCACATGCCCAGCAGGGTCGACAGCACCAGGCCGACGGACACCAGGGTGAAGAACCACTGCAGCAGCAGCTTCGACAGCGGCGGGGCGGGCTTCGGTTCCGGCCTGGCGGCCTCGACCACTACCGCCGCCGGGGCGGCCGCCTCGACCGGAGCCACGACCGGCGCGGCCTTGGGCTTCTTCAGCGCATAGACCTGGTCCATGTGCATCCGGCCCAGCTTCTCGAGGATCGGCGGCGGGGTGTAGCCCTCATGGCTTTCCTGCAGCCGGAAGATCTGCAACCCGCCGGTGATCGCAAACAGCAGCACGCTGGGCGCGATGAGCATGCCCAGGAACAGGTGGGCCTGGCGGATCAGCATCGGCCAGGCGATCGGCTTGCGGGCGGCGGGGGCAGTTTCGGTCAAGGTCAGGCTCCGGAAAGGGGGTCGCCCCCAATGTGCGGTCCGGGCCGCGTTCAGCAAGCGAAATCCTCGATCCGGCCTGCGACCCCGTCGACCGGCGGATACGACTTGAGCAATGCCCCGCGAATCGCCACCTTCATCGCATCATGAGTGATCGCCCCACGGGTCTGGCCCCCTCGCGCGTCGTCGCGGTCCTGGGCCCCACCAACACCGGCAAGACCCATCTGGCGGTCGAACGGATGCTGGGTCACGCCTCGGGCATGATCGGCCTGCCGCTGCGCCTGCTGGCGCGCGAGATCTATGAGCGGATCGTCAAACGCTGCGGCGCGGCGGCGGTGGCCCTGATCACCGGCGAGGAGAAGATCGTGCCGCCGCGGGCCCGGTTCTTCGTCTGCACCGTCGAGGCCATGCCCCTGGAACGCCAGGTGGAGTTCCTCGCGGTCGACGAGATCCAGCTGGTCGCCGATCCCGAGCGCGGTCACATGTTCACCCAGCGGCTGCTGCACGCCCGCGGCCGGTTCGAGACCATGTTCCTGGGGGCCGGCACCATGGCCCCGCTGATGCGGGCCCTGATCCCCGACCTCGAGATCATCGCCCGCGAACGCCTGTCGACCCTCAGCTATGACGGCTCGAAGAAGCTGACCCGCCTGCCGCGGCGCAGCGCCATCGTCGCCTTCTCGACCGACCGGGTCTACGCGATCGCCGAGCTGATCCGGCGCCAGCGCGGCGGGGCGGCGGTGGTCATGGGCAGTCTGTCGCCGCGCACCCGCAACGCCCAGGTCGAACTGTTCCAGTCCGGCGAGGTCGACTTTCTGGTGGCCACCGACGCCATCGGCATGGGGCTGAACATGGACGTCGACCATGTCGCCTTCGCCGGTCTCAGGAAGTTCGACGGCACCCGCACCCGCTGGCTGCACGCCCATGAGATCGGCCAGATCGCCGGCCGCGCCGGTCGTCACCTGCGCGACGGCACCTTCGGCGTCACGGGCGAATGCGACGGGCTGGACACCGACCTGGTCGACCAGGTGGTCGAGCACCGCTTTGATCCCGTTGTGGCCGCCGAGTGGCGCAACGCCCGGCTCGATTTCGACACCCTGCCCGACCTGCTGCGTTCGCTGGTCGAGACGCCGGGCGTCCGGGGGCTGAAGCTGGCGGCCCCGGCGCTGGACGAGACCCTGTTGCGCCGGGCCATGGCCGATGACGACGTCAAACGCATCGGGCGCTCGCGCGGGGCGGTGATGCGACTGTGGGAGGCCTGCCAGCTGCCCGACTTCCAGAAGACCACCCTCGACGAGCATGCCCGTCTGTCGAAGGAGATCTTCCAGGCCCTGACCGGGCGACGCGGGCGGCTCGACAATGACTGGATCGCACCCCGCTTCGCCCGGCTGGACCGCGACGACGGCCAGATCGACCAGCTCTCGGCCCGGCTGGCCGGGGTCCGCACCCTGTCCTACATCGCCAACCGCGCCGACTGGCTGGACCAGGCCAGGGACTGGCGCGACCAGACCCGGGTGCTGGAGGAACGGCTGTCCGATGTCCTGCACGAGCGGCTGACGGCCCGCTTCGTCGATCGCCGCACCACCGCCCTGATGCGCTCACTGAACGACCGCCCCGACCTGGCCGCCGAGGTGGCCGCGGACGGTCGGGTCACGGTCGAGGGCGAAGTGGTCGGTCATCTCGACGGGGTCCGTTTCGCGCCCGACAAGGGCGGTTCCACCCTCGCCGACCGCACCCTGAAGGCCGCCGCGGGTCGCGCCGTCAGCCCCGAGATCGCCCGCCGGCTGGGCAGTCTGACCGCCGATAGCGACGACGCCTTCACCGTCACCCCGGACGGCATGGTCCTGTGGCAGGGGGCCCAGGCGGCGCGGATCACCGGCGGCGATCCCTTTGCCCCCCGGGTGCGCCTGCTCGGCGACCTCGGCCCCGTCGCCACGCGTGACCGCGCCCGTCAGCGCATCGAGGCCTGGCTGGCGGCCGAGGCCGGGCGAGCGCTGAAATCCCTGCGTCGCCTGCGCCGGGCTTTGGACAGCGGCACCCTCAAGGGTCTGCCCCGGGGCCTGGCCTTCCGTCTGGTCGAGGCCGGCGGCGTCATCGACCGGGCCGAGGTCGAGCGCGACCTCCACGCCCTCAGCCCGGCCGAGCGCCGCACCCTGCGCACCTTCGCCGTGCGCATGGGTAGCCACTCCGTCTGGTTGCCCGATGTCTTGAAGCCACGGGCCCGCGCCCTGGCGCTCGCCTTCGTCGCGGATCAGCCGTTCCGGCCCCGAACCGATGGTCTCACCCGGCTGCCCGATCCGCCGCCTTCGGCCCGGACCCTGTCGGCCTGGGGCCTGCGTGCCGTCGGACGCTGGGCCGTGCCGGTCGAGGCGCTGGATCGGGCCGCCGACCGGCGCGGCAAGGACGGTACCCTGCCCGCCCCGGTCCTGGCCGAACTGGGCTGGACCGCCGATGAGGCCCGGGCCCTGACAGCCGCCCTGCGACCGGCCCGGACGCCCGAGCGGCCCGGACGGCCGGTCGTGCCGCCGAAGGACTCGCCCTTCGCCGCCCTGGCCGCCCTGACTCCGGTGACACCGCGCGCGCCGCGCCGCCGCGCCGCGACCCGTCGACGCACGACACCCAAGGCATGACGCCCTCCGGCTGTCGCATCGACATCTGGCTGTGGCGGGCCCGGTTCCTGCGCACCCGGTCGCTGGCCACCGCCTTCGTCGACCGCGGGGCGGTGCGTCTGACCCGCCACGGACGGCAGGCCCGCCTCGACCGGGCGGCCCGACCGGTGCAGGTCGGCGACACCCTGGTCTTCGCCCTCGATGGCCGTCTGGTCGAGTTGCGGGTCGCCGCGCTCGGGACGCGCCGTGGCGGCTCGGCCGAGGCCCGCGGCCTCTATGTCCCGGTGGACCCGGTCATGCCCGGCGGTTGACAGGGCCCCGGCCCGGGGTCATGTCCGCAGGCCATTCCCTCCCCCAACGTCCGCCGGTATTCCAGCCCCGCCATGACCTACATCGTCACCGACGCCTGCGTGAAATGTAAATTCATGGACTGCGTCGAGGTGTGTCCGGTCGACTGTTTCTACGAGGGCGAGAATTTCCTCGTCATCGCGCCGGACGAATGCATCGACTGCGGCGTGTGCGAACCGGAATGCCCGGTCGACGCCATCGTCCCCGACACCGAGGACGAGCCCGACGGCAAATGGCTCCAGGTCAACGCCGAATATGCCAAGGTCTGGCCCAACATATCCGTCAAGGGCACAGCCCCCGCCGACGCTGCACAATTCGAGCGCGAGACCGGCAAGTTCGAGAAATATTTCTCCCCCAAACCCGGCAAGGGCTCCTGATCCCCGGGTCCACGTCGGACCGGTGACGTCCCTCTCCGCGGGCGGGCCTGCGGATGTTTTGAAATTCCGGCATTTTGTGATAGGTTCATCGTCATTGGGTCGGGCGGTCAGCGAATTATTCGCCCCGCCCGCGTTTGCGACAGAACCCCGCCCACGAAGGCAGGGTCGGCCAGAGGTTTGGTGATCCGTTTCCGCAATGATGTCTAAGCCTGTCCCCTCCGACGGCCCCCGCCGACGGAGAGGATTTGACGTCTCTGTGTTTTCGACTCGCCCGCCACTGCTGCCGGGAAAGGAATGACATGACGAGCAAGAGCGGTCTGGAATTCAAGGTTGGCGACGCGGTCGTCTATCCGGCGCACGGCGTCGGCAAGGTCGCCGCCGTCGAGGTCCAGGAAGTCGCGGGCATGGAACTGGAAGTCTATGTCGTGACCTTTGACCACGAGAAGATGACGCTGCGGGTTCCGACCAAGAAGGCCAAGACGGCCGGGCTGCGCACCCTGGCGGCCGACGATGTGGTTACCAAGGCCCTGACCACCCTCAAGGGTCGGGCCCGCATCAAGCGCACCATGTGGAGCCGCCGCGCCCAGGAATACGAAGCCAAGATCAACTCCGGTGACCTGATCTCGATCGCCGAGGTGGTTCGCGACCTGCACCGCGCCGACAGCCAGCCGGAACAGTCCTATTCCGAGCGTCAGCTCTATGAATCGGCGCTCGACCGCATGGCCCGCGAAGTCGCTGCGGCCAACCGCATCGACAAGGGGGCCGCCGTCGAACTGCTGGCCAAGTCGCTCAGCGCCAAGAAGGCCGTGCTGTCGCCGGCCGCCATCGCCGCTGCGGCCGCCGAAGCCGAGGCTGAAGCCGAAGCCGCCTGATCCGCTGACGCCATCTGACGAACCGGAACGCCCGCCTTTACGGCGGGCGTTTTGCTGTCCAGAGTTCCGCACGGGAGGATGGACCAATGTTGATCATGATTGCGGCCGCAGCGGTCGCCGCCCTGTCGACCCCACCACAAGCGTCGGCGGACTGCCGCACCGTGAGCGTCTACTTTCGATCGGGGCGAGCCGACCTCGAGCCCGCGGCGGCTGGTCTCCTTGATACCGTCTACGCGCTGGTCGGATCGACCGACGGGTCGCGCCGGGCGGCGACGATCACCGGCCATATCGACAGCGACGAACGGGCCCAGGGCCTGACCACCCTGGACGAGGAACGCGTGGCCGCCGTCTGGAGTCGCCTCGAGGCGCTTCGCGCCGGGCGGGGCGACCCCTGGTCCTTCACGGTCAGCAGTATGGACGACACGACGCCGGCCCGACCCTCGTCAGACCCGGAGCAACTGAACAGGCGGGCCGAGCTTGCCGTCTGTCCAACGGCAGGCTGACCCGCCCGCACTCAGAAATATTCGGCGTTGGCCGGACACTGGGCGCTGATGCGGCGCGCCGTGATGCTGGCCGGAATATAGGGCAGGCCACGGGCCAGCTGGGCCCCGCCACGAAAGCGGAAATGTTCCGCATCATAGGGCCCGTTCAGCCGGACATTGACGCTGCGTCCCTTGGGATCGCGACAGACCCCCTCGAACCGGGCCTGGCCGTTACCGACCACCCGCACCGGATAGGTACACTGCCAGCGGCGCGTCGACAGCCCGCCGAAGAAGCGATTGATCTCGCTGGGCCGCACGCATTTGGTCTCGGTATCGCCCACGCCCAGGGCGCTGGTCGTATATTCCCAGTAGCCGGGCAGGACGGTCTGGGCCGGTGCCGGGGTCTGGGGAGCCGCCGCCGATGCACCCAGCATCAGGGCACCGGCCAGGACCGGAACGGCGGTCGCCAGGGTGCGGGTCAGCAGAGCAGAAGGTTTCATGGTCGCCCCTCGGTTTGAAAACGTCGTCATCGATAGAGTCTCTATATGGTGTCATTTGAACGGCGGCTGAACAGCCCCGTTCGACTCCGGACATGCCGGTTCGGCCTTGACGTCCGGACCACGCGTCCTCTATACGGCCCCCTCTCGCGCGGGACATTTGCCCGCGCGTTCCTGTTTCATGCGTCCGGCTCCCTGTTTCCGGATGTGACCTTTAAGGATCTGACGATGTCTCGTCGTTGCGAACTCACCGGTATCGGCCCGATGGTCGGCCACAGCGTGAGCCACTCGAATGTGAAGACCAAGCGCCGCTTCCTGCCGTCGCTGAAGACGGTCAAGCTGGCGTCCGAGTCGCTGGGCCAGTCCTTCAGCCTGCGGATCTCCAACGCTGCGCTGCGCACCCTCGACTACAAGGGTGGCCTGGACGCCTTCATCGTCAAGGCGCGCGACGAGAAGCTCTCGACCGCCGCCCAGCGCATCAAGCGTCAGGTCAAGGCCAAGCTGGCGGAACAGACCGCCGCCTGATCGGCTCTGCATCCCGATTCTGAACGAGGCCGGTGGCGACACCGGCCTTTTTCTTTGCCCGTGATCACCCTTGCGCCCGCGGCCCTTCGCCCTACCCTCGCTCCGGTCATCTCCGGAGTTCATCGTGTCCGCCACCGTCGCCCGACTTGCCGCGCCCGCAGTCGCCGCCCTGACCCTGGCCGGCTGTGCCACGACCCCGCCGCCGCCGCCCGGGCCGCGCGTCTCCACCGCCTTCACCCTCGAGACCGACCAGCCGCGCACCGCCGCCCAGCTGGCGCTGCGCTTCGACCATGCCGACCTGTCGTTCCGCGTCAGTCCCGAGGCCCGCGCCCTCAGCGCCGTGGCCGGGCTCGGCTTTACCGCCACCGCCCCGGTGTCGCAGCTGGCGGTCGAGCTGGACACGGTGTTCGACATCTCCGCCATCGCGGTCGACGGGATGCCGGTTTCCGCCGGACACTGGGCCAATACCGACGGGCACCTGACCGTCGACCTGCCGCGCGCCCTCACCACCGGTGAGTCGGTCAACCTTCGCATCGCCTATGCCGGTCGGCCCCGGGTGGCCCCGAACCCGCCGTGGGACGGCGGCTTCGTCTGGGCGACGACCCCGGACGGGCGGCCGTGGGTCGCCACCGCCGTCCAGGGCGAGGGCTGCGACCTGTTCTGGCCCTGTATCGACCATCCGCTGGCCGAGCCGAACCGCGTCGACCTGCACATCACCGTCCCGACCGGCCTGTCGGCCCCGGCGAACGGTCGCCTCACCGGCGTCGTCGACCAGGGCGACGGCTGGACCACCTGGAGCTGGAGCGCGACGCGGCCCAACACCTATGCCGTGGCCCTCGACATCGCTCCCTATGTCGCGCTCAGCGCCGACTACACCAGCCGCTACGGCAATACCGTGCCGATGATCTACTGGTACCTGCCCACCGACGACCCCGACCGGGCCCGGGCCCTGTTCGATGAATTTCCGCGCATGCTGGACTTTTACGAGGCGACGGTCGGCCCCTACCCCTTCGGGGACGAGAAGATGGGCGTGGTCTCGACCCCGCACCTGGGCATGGAGCACCAGACCATCAATGCCTACGGCAACGGCTACAGACTGGACGGGCGCGGCTTCGACTGGCTGCTGCATCACGAGCTGTCGCACGAATGGTTCGGCAACCAGCTGACCAACGTCAACGCCGACGACATGTGGCTGCATGAGGGTCTGGGCACCTATATGCAGCCCCTCTACGACCGCTGGCTGCACGGCGACCGGGCCATGCAGGCGTCGCTGCTGAAACAGCGCCAGGCCCTGCTCAACGTCCATCCGGTCGTCTCCGGCGAAGTGCGCACCGGGGCCCAAGTCTATGACGGCGACAAGGGGCCGGGCCTCGACATCTACAACAAGGGCTCGCTGATCGCCCATACCCTGCGCCTGCTGATCGGCGACGAGGCCTTCTTCACCGCCGTTCGGCGGCTGGTGTACGGCCGTCCCGATCCGCGCCCGGGCAATTTCGGCCCCCGCTTCGCCTCGACCGGCGACTTCCTCGCCCTCGTGAACGACGAGAGCGGCCGGGACCTGACCTGGTTCTTCCGCGCCTATCTCTACCAGGCGGGCCTTCCGGATCTGCGCCAGACCCGCAGTGGCGACCGGCTGGAACTGGAGTGGGTCACCGGCGACGGCGGGGCCTTCCCCATGCCGATCGAGATCGAGATCGACGGTACCCTGACGACCCTGCCGATGACCGGCAACCACGGAAGCCTGACTGTGCCGGCCGGGGCTCACGTCCTGATCGATCCTGCTGACAGGGTCCTGCGCCGTCTCGACCACATCGAACGCTGGAAGGCGCGAGAGGCCGCCGACACCGCCCCCGCCAGCTGACACACGACGCCGCGACCGTCTCGGGTCTCACACCGGTTTCCGGCAGCCGGTCACGACCATCGCAC
>TARA_R110000850_G_scaffold210127_2_pt1 | contig 20846 bp, 18 predicted proteins | sample TARA_R110000850 | Tara Oceans TARA_R110000850 (sample SAMEA4397586) | marine metagenome | biome: Polar Biome; feature: [SRF] surface water layer (ENVO:00010504); material: water (ENVO:00002006), including particulate matter (ENVO:01000060) such as... | depth 5 m | reverse complement strand
TGACAGATCAGATATGGGGAACCAGTGACTCCGCATATCTGAATTCCGTACTGTCCACGCTTGACGAAACTCAATCAAAAATTGTCATCGGCTACTGGGGAACACTGCCACTGCCTGATTTGCTGGCGATAAAAAAGGCCCGTCCGGATGTCAAAGTGGTATTACTGCTGCTATGTTACCCTCTGGCCTTGTCACATGGTGGAATTCTCCGGCAGGACTTTTATCTGCGAAGGGCCGCCCGATTTCTGGATGGAATCGTGTTTCCGTCGGACCTGACCGAGGGGTATGTGCGTGGCCGAGTCTTTCGCACCGGCTTTCCTCCATCGGTCGTCATCCCTCCCTGCTGGCCTCGAAGCTTTCAGGCGACTTGCGAACTGCGTCGCACGGCGGCGAGTCCGAGTTTGATTTTCGTCGGGCGAACAGACATGAGCAGTCCCACAGCCACTACGGCCGACGACGTGCGTCCGTTAATGAACAGTATCCTCGGTACGGGCATTGATTTACACCATGCCCGGTCGCCCGAGACGGATGATGGTCACCCGCATCGCCGCCATTTCTCACCACTTCCGATGCGAGAATTGATCGACAAAATTGGTGAATTTGATGCGAGTCTGATCGCGTATAACACTCAGGGATGTGCACGCGACGACCGTTTCTACCTGACAATTCCCGACCGATTAATCACCAGCGTGGCTGCGGGGGTTCCCGTGGCAATTCCGAGGCAGGGTTATGGTGCCATCAAGAGCTACCTGAGGGATTACCCCCTGTTAGAGTTCGACACGGCAGACGAACTCGCACAGACGCTTGCTGACCGTTCGCTGGTTGCGAAATTGCGCGAAGCGGCGTGGAATTCGCGATCAAATTACGATGCGGCACTCTACAGTTCGGCGCTCGCTCAGTTCCTGAATCGACTGCTTTAATAGCAACGATCAATTATCAGGTGTCCGGTCACCGCTTGTGCGGCGTTTAATGTAGCAGTATCGTCATCCCCTGCAGCCAAGCCGGATTTAGTTGTCTCTTGTATAAGTCGCTGCTCGAATTGATCGAGAGCAGAGAAGATGTGAAAGCTCAGTTCTCCTGAAGGTGTTGTTGTATCGATGATACCAACAATAATCGAACGAAATCCGATTTCTCGTTCCTTCAGCTCTTCGATCATAGTTGCGAGATAACGTAGTGGTCGTCTCAGTCAGCCTAGCTTCCAAACAAGGAGAGTATTTCCACGTCGCAAATTTACTTGGCAAAGCAATAAAAACGGTCGATCAGTTTTAGTGCCCGAGAGTTTGTCACAGAAGATGTGCTCCTGTTTGACCCCATGTTCCAGTTGATTTCTACCGTCTAAATTGAAAGCCAACTTCAAAGAGAGAAATAGTATGCAAACTAGACCATAAATCATCTTGATCAGAGCTAATTTGACTTTATGTCCCCGAGACCTAGACTTCACCAACGACTGTCTAAGGAATAATTGCACTTTTCATTTCCAGAAACGGGCTGAAATAACATGGGCTACTCTATCACCCAGGCCAAACCGAGTGACGATCAGAAAGAACTGATTTCCTTGATCAATCGGAATTTTCAGAAAAACGACCCTCAGTGGTTTAACTGGTCTCAACGGCAGAATCCATTTGGTGAAAACCTCTGCTGGCTGGCCCGGGAAGAATCAGTCGGTAAACTTATTGGTTCTACTGGCCTGTTGCGAAGGCGCATGAACTATGGCGGCCAGTCCTTTGTAGTCGGTCAGGCTGAAGCAATCAACATCGATGAAGCACACAGATCGGCTCAGGCAGCGCTCAAACTGCAACGCGCCTTAATCTCTCACCTGCCCGAAACCGACTTTCACTTTGTGTATGGCATGACGGAAACTGCGGCGGCGGTCTTTAAACGATGTCGCTACAAACAAATCGGCACCTTCCAGCATTGGGTCAAACCGCTGCGCAGTGAATACAAGCTTAAGAATAAAATCTCGAACAGATTTGTCAGAAAAGGAGCGACAGTACTCATTGATCTGGCACTTAATCTCTACTCTCTCGAATCCAGAACATTCAAGTCGCATCGTCTTAAAGTAAATAATGACGCACCGATTGATGAACGGTTTCATCAACTTTTTGAAAAGCATGCTCACAATCTTATCATGGTCGAGCGCACGCGCGAATTTCTGGAATGGCGTTTTTGTCATGAGCCGTCGACTCGCTTCCAGATCATGACTTTGGAGAACCGTGAGCAGGAGCTACTGGGCTATCTGGTTTATGTGATTGGGGAAACCGGCCGAAATGGTGACCATGCAGCGGGAATTCAGGACTTTTTCTATCGCGACCAGAAATCATTCCAACAGTTACTGGCGGCTTTCATCCAGCACTGCCGTCAGATCAGAATGGAAACGATCGTCATGAATTATTTTGGTCGAAAAGAAATCGCAAACATGCTTTCGCGATTTGGGTTCTTTCAACGTAAGTCGTCGACCCAGGTCTTTGTGCATGACAATCCCCAGTTTAAAGACTTTCAAATGGAGGTCCTGCACGACTCCAATTGCTGGCACCTGACAAACGCCGAACTGCTGTAACTGTCTCAGAAAATAAACGGTCTATCAACGGGTAACCGAGACCATGCCACTGATACCACATCAGTTTTATCGGTAACTCGAGGTGTGGTTATCCAGAGCAGCCAGCACGATCGTTATATCATCGTGCTGCACCAGCGACCGCGCCTTCTCTGCGGGGAATGCTTCATAAAATGCCCCCTGGGTGTGCGTGTTCAAATTGTCGCAGATGACGACCACTTTTCTGGCAGAACGGTAGCGCGTTGTCAGCAGCCGTTCCATTTCAATCGCCCAGTCGGCTTTGGTCCTGTGATCGCGGACACGGACTTGACGCCAACCCGACAGAGGTTCCGTAAACAGGAATACGCTGGCGGTTCCACACCGCTCATATTCATAGTCGACTCGACGTGTCTGTTTTCTGGTTGCCGGTATGGGCTGGCGAACTTCTTTGCGAAGCTGAACGGGTTGCTCATCCATGCACAGCACGGGATATTCACTGTTGTAAGGGGCTTCATAGGTGTCCAGAACCTCTTCCATCGACGCAATAAATTCGGCGTCGGCTTCTGGTGAGATCACCCAGTACTGAATTTTGCGCTGTGTCATACCGTTTTTTTAAGCGTTTGACGAATTGTTTCGTGACTGATCGATTCGACCAGTCCCAGTTCCACTACCCGTTCTGCCAGCAGCCGAAGCGACCAGTTTGCATATCCTTTTGACGGTTTCCCCAGACGCATGGCAATCACCCGAGCTTCCTGTTTGCCGACAAGAACTTTCTGTCTCGGTGGTGACTCCCGAGTCTTGCCATTTAAGGCAATCTCAAACCCATCGACGACGAGCCGTTTGCGGAGATTTTCAACGGTCTGAACGCGACATGAAAACGCTTCAGCAATCTTCTTGTCTGTCCAGTTTGGTCCCCGCACATCTGCCTTCAGCAGAATTTCTGCGCGTCTTACTTTCTGAGGCGAACCTTTCAGTCGCTTGCGGACATCCGTAAGCGTATCTCGTTCCTTCTGCGATAGTCTGACGATGTATTTCTTTTCCATATCAGATCATCCTTGAATTGGAATACGTAAAGAATCTGAAAGTCAAACGATCTGTGCAACCCCATTTATGAATTCTGACGGAGCACTAGATCGTTCCAAACTGATCTACGTAGACGCTCCATTGTCTCTGAAACGAAAATGGTTGTTCCATCCTGTCCGTAATTGCCCACGGTGATTTCTTGCTCTCCCACATAAGCCCGCCGAGTGGAAGATTGAGCGGCCTGTTGTAACGTCTGAATCATTTCAGGAGATGCACGATGATGTATTTCCGCCTGCAACATTGCTTCTGGGAAGACAACGGCAATGTGGTGACCCAGTGAGTCACTGTCCTGCATGCGAGCACAGACAGTATTTATGTGACTCTGTACAGAATCTTTGGCGTGATGTCGCATCTGCAACACCGCCGGCAGCATGGTCTTGGCCTCTTCGTCGAGAGCGATCCTCTTTTCAACCACTCAATCTGATATTTCTCGACGAAAGTCATAAACGAGGAACAGTGTCGCCAACACCGCGAGTGGCAGATTAACCGCCAATAGTAGTTGAAAACGAATTGATCGAGTGTGAAGCGGCAAATTTAAGTTAATAGTTATTTCCTGGAAAATATTCTTGCCAGATAAGTTCTCGCGACACACTTGCTGCAGTTTCTTTCAAGTAACGTGACAGCCAGACTGAAAAACATCGAAGCATGATATATTATCGATGCTCGTCACCAACCAGTTAAACTCTCGTTTAGAATTTGGTAGGGTCACAATCGTGACTTTCGCCGCGCGATATGATCAATTGCCTCCTTGGTATCAAGTTCGCGGGTTGAGTTGCCCGTACGAACGAAGTACCACGCCCTCCCTTCATGCTGGACATACACGGGGCGTTCTGATGGCTCGATCAACACACGGCACACGTCACGGCCGTCGATTTCCTGGAAGACAGCGTGCAGCAACGTGCACACGTCACCGCCGAGTGCGTTTTTGACCAACTGCATCAGCAGCAATTCAAAGCCATCACGGTCCTTTTTTCGCAAGGTGGCGTAGTCATCTTCCAAGCCGACAATTGATCCATCATCGGCTACACCAACCAGTAGGTCACCACCATCATGGTTCAAGAACCCAGCAATCGTTTTGGCAATCACTATCTCGAGAGCCTTATTGCACTTCTTCTGACGGTGGTCCCACCGCAGCGAGGATTTGAACTCGACGACGTCACTTTCTCCCGCAGCGATGAGTAAGTGGATCGTCATCCCCAATTTCCGGTCCAGTTGAGAAACGAGGACCAGTTTCCGCGTGATGGCACGCGCATAGAGCCCCGATCCCATTCCCAATAATCCTCCGATCAGTGCAAACGCTCCGGTCATCAGCCACATTTTAGGCATGAAAGCGTTCCACATCCGCGATACAACCAAGTGAAGAACGCTGGATTGCGTAAGTTCCGGATGAAATTCGAAACAATAGATGACCATTGTCACGGGATGCAAAATCAAAATTCCCAGAATAACACCGCTCAGTGTATGAACCGGCACGATCCACTTCAGCCGATCATGATGCCGTTCTGTTAATTTTCCTCGGTTGTCAGGTTTCTCATTATGCGATAGCGCTTCTTCTCTTCGAGCGGTTATCTCGGTAACCATTTTGGTTGATGGATCTCGGTCGAATGTATGATTCATTTGATTTTGCCTTCCTTGCCGATAAACCATTACAATGCTAATGGTGCTTGTACCAACCGGATCCAAGGATGTCGTTCCAAGATGTTGTCTGGTGGCACTGGAAACATTGATCAACACGAGCGTGTGGCCGACCAGCAACGCGGGCTGAAATCATTTTGAAGTGCATCATGTAGTGACTGGGCGGTGCCTGGTGACATTGCGCGCAGTCCATTGAATTGGGGGATGGGTGTCGGAATTCGGCAATCATCCACTTGTCCGTAGAGTGGCATTGAGCACAGTCTTGGCCGAAGAGTTGGAAATGGCGGTCATCGTTTGAGTGGCAGGTGGCACAATTGAGGGCCACTTCGTCAGGCGTTATGTTGGCGTGCGGTGGCACCCATAACTTCGACCAAGTCAGCAATTTGTTGTTTACATCATCATCCTTCAATTGGCGCATACCTATCTTGGCCAGCATCACGTGGTCCATACTTGTCGCACGTTTTCCTCGGCCTTGATGCTCCAAGTGGCACTCTTTGCAGCTACTGATACTGGCATGGAACGACGTCGGTTGCCGTTGCAAAAGAGACTCGTTGTTGGCATGGCAGACGATGCATTTCGACGTCTCGATGCCGGTGACCGATGTGTGGCATGCGGCGCAATTGTTTTCCAAATGCGCATGAGCGGTCGACAATTGGCCGGGTTCGGCCAAGCGTTGCCAGGTTGCGGGTTGTTTCAGCGCAGATTCGCTCGACGTCATGGTCCACAGAACGACGAACAAAATGCTTGCAACAATGTAGATCCATTTGCTTTTCATGTGTTATTTCAGCCCTGCTTTTTCTTCTGTCGCTCACGTACGAGTCTGATTTCCACTTTCAGGCGATCTGACTGACTGCTCAGAATATCTGCCACGGAACCATTCCCGGATTTATGTTTCGCCTCGGCAAGTTTCTCCAACTCACTCGCCAACTTAATAGATCTCTCCAGCAGCTTGATCCGCTCTTCATGACTAGTGGCGAGTTCGAGTTTCACCAGCAGAAGTTGCTGACGCGCCTGTACAACAGACTCTATACCAGTTTCTCCGTTGCGATAAGCTTCTGTTTGTACTCTTACAAGTTGCGAAAGTACGAGCTGACGCTTCTGCAAAAGTTCAACGATGGACTCCGCGGTTACAGCCGTCGGTTCTTTACCGAATGAACCAGCGGACCCCACGGTCAGAATCGTCGCAATAAAGAAGCCGGTCACAAATTGATTAAGTCGAAGTGTCGTGTTCATGGTTTTTCTCCTGGGAACATGTCAGTTAAAGATCATGCTTACCTAAACCACCTCAGACCAAAATAGATCGCGAAGTACACGTGTAGAGCCAACAGTCCGTACAAAATGAACGAGATTATGATGTGCAACTTGAGCCACTTTCCAAACCACATTTTAAATTTCTCATGGGTTGCTATGGCGTACTCGACATCGGCAATGGCCTCGGCCAAGCGAACCATTTCGCGAGGGGACGAAGCAAAGGCATCATTTGTTTGCGGCAAGGATTTCTCTGTAAGGAAGAATCTCGCAGCCTGTCTGGAAAAGAAGCCAGTGAAGTTACGGACTATGAGGGTTTCCTGAGGACGATTCGCCAGTTCTTTCTTAGTGTGATCATAAATTATTTCCAATTCACCAAGCTGGGCATTCTTCTCGCGGATTTCTGTAGAGATCTGGTTCATCAGGTATCGTCCCACAAAGCCGCTGACCACAACCAGCAACGTCATCGCTGTCAGAGCGATACCAAGTGGGCTTTCGTACTTGTGGCCGCTATGGATCACTACCAGGATTGGTCCAGTGACTCCCGCATAAATGTGCCACGCCAGCAGTGTCCGCATGGAGACGTACTTTGTCACAACTTTCTTGAGTCGTTTTACGCGTTTGACGATCATATAAGCAAGTGGCACGAGCATCAGCAGCGCACCAGTCACACCGAACACTCCGCCCCATAAACTGCCTGCGAACCGTGGTGATTCGTGAAACGGGAAACCTAGCCAGGTGATGAGCATCAACACCACCAAACCAGTCACTACGATTTTTTCACGCTCTTTCATCTTCTTACGCTTCTACACTTACATTGCCGGATGATTTTGCTTGACAGGCAAGAATCATTCCTGTCTCTTTGTCTTCCGGTTCCAAGCCATCTTCAACTTCCATGGAAACTTTTCCTGACAGGAGTTTGACTACGCACACCCCACACGAGCCAACCCGGCAGGAATAGTCGATGTCAACGTCCACCCGCTCGGACGCCTCCAAAACGGTCTCGTCCGCCTGAAATTGTGTTGACTTGGCTGACTTACTGAAGGTCACCGTTCCGCCAGTCTCAGCGATGTCCGTCCCAGCCGCCTTCGCTCGTTCTTTGGCTCGTACTTGTGGTTTCTGTTCGCCTCCAAAATTCTCGGTGTGTATGCTCTCCATAGGCACTTTGAGTTTGAGCAGCATTTTCTTGGCTGCATCCATCATCGCAACCGGACCACAGATGTGAATCCGTCTGGAAGCAATTTCTGGCACCCACTCAGCTAATAAGTCTCGCGATAGCCTACCCTTCCGATAGCCATCCCTTTCCTCTTCGATGCGACTCATCGCAACGAAAACATGCAAATTCTCATGTTGCTCCTGAAGCCGCTTAAGTTCGGACTCGAAGATGAAATGCTCAGGGTCATGACAGGCCACGATAAAGTAGATGTCACCATTCCAGACCATGTCCGTCAGAGCGCGGGTGACACTCATCATCGGCGTGATCCCCACGCCACCAGCTATCAACACAATGCTGTCTGCCTCTTTGCCTGTGAATATGAATTTGCCACTAGGGGCCTGCACTTCGATTGTGTCGCCAACTTTTAATTCGTCGTGAAGATATCGAGAGCCCGCGCCATATTCTTCCCGCTTGACTGAGATCTCACAGTAGTATCCCTGGGTTGGCGATGAAGAGATCGTGTAACTTCGCCTGATCGGTTTTTCGCCGACCGGCAACGTGAGCGTGAGAAACTGACCTGGCAAATAATTAAAAGGGATGCCGCCCCCATGGCAGGCGACCAGCCGAAAAGTTTTTACGTCGGGTGTTTCCTGGTTGATGCGGGCCACCCGCAACCGGCATAGCTTCTTCTTACGAATCGGCAGGAGACCTGCTGAGATATCTGGCCGATCAGTTAATTCCTCGTCACTGGGGCAAGTCTCTTCCGAATCATTGCAACAATCGGCAACGGTTGCCGACTTATTGGAATCCTTCGAGGTTGCAGGATGCTCAGGTTCAGTCAGTGAATCTGATGGCGGACTGGTCGAGGGAGAAACCTTCGTCGTACTGGCACCTTCGTTAGCCGACTCGTCTGTGATAAGTTTATCAAGCAGCGCCGATGCACGACGCATCTTAAAGAAGTACATGGCAATCATAGCGGCAGCGAAGACACTCAGTAAAACCATCACTCCTGTGTGAAAGGGCGTCATGCCCCAGAGCCGAACTCCCGTCGGTTTCGCACCTGCAGGTGGCAGCAGGTGCATCTCGCGCTTAAACCATTGTAAAGCGACGTTGCGGGGAGCTTTACCCTCGTCGATTGCACGGTGAGCAGCCAAACCACTTTCAAATTGCGCTAAACCCTCTCGCATCTTGGCCGTGGCCACTTGCATCGCAGCGAAATCGTCGGTAGGTACGGTGTTGGTCAGTTCGTCAAGCCCAGTGGCTAGCAGTTTCGCGCCTTCCATCATCCGCTGGTGGGCTTCCTGTACGATCACAGCCCGCTCTTCCATGGGTAGGTCGGGCAGGTCCATCAGCTTGGGGTACAGTTCTTTGGTCTTGGGCGCGCCCATTCTCTCCATCATGACATCCATGCCGCTATCCTTCCCGCCTCCCATCATTCCGCCCATGCCACCACCTTTGCCGCCCCCCATCATGCCAGGGTTTTTGCCCGCCGGTCCTGCGTTACCTGCTCCAGCCTGTCCCGGGTGATGTTTTTTGTGCTCTTCGGGAGACACCTGCCCATAGGTGAGCGACGTTACCATGAACGCAAGCCCGAGCACAGCAAGGAACGGTACACTGGTCCAAGGGATTGCCCTAAAGTTCAGAATCAAGTCTTTACGCATGCTGTCTCCAGTCACTCTCACATCAGCTTTCATTGCGGCGATTAACTTACGCTGGTCTCGCTCTCATTTTTAATTTGAGACGATGCCGTTCGAGAAATATTGGTGGGTGCCTTGTGACTCAATCGCTTCGCTGATTCGGTTCAATCCATGAGCATAGGCTGCCGTTCGCATATTGATTGCGAGATTTGTCATCAGTTCGTATATCGCGTTGAACTCCCGAGCCATAATGCGCTGCAAGCGATCTTGTACTTCATCTTGCGTCCAATAATATCCCGCACGGTTCTGAGCCCACTCAAAGTAGCTTACTGTAACGCCCCCCGCATTAGCCAGAATATCCGGAACCACGAACGTGTTTCGTTTGTCCAAAATTTCTTCAGCAGCGCTTGTTGTGGGGCCATTGGCGACCTCGACAATCATTGGCGCCTTGATTCGGCTGGCGTTGTCAGCGGTTAATTGATTCTCCAGCGCGGCGGGAATCAGAATATCCACGCCCAATTCCAGCAGATCGGCATTGCTGATTGATTCACCCGTAGCTGGGTCATTTGTGGTACATTTGCACTTGGACTCAGCGTCTCCACAAACGGGACAATCACATACTGATCTTTCACTATAGACGCCACCAATCATCTGGCCTTCTTGTTTCAACTTGATGGCCCTTGGAATATCAAGTCCTTCGGCTCGATAGATACCACCTCGCGAATCACTGATGGCGACGATACGGTAACCGTCAGCATGTAGCAGTCGTGAGACGTGTTGTCCCGCATTTCCGAATCCCTGAACGGCAACACGAATGTCGGTTGGTTGCCAATCCTTCAGCTTCTCCAATTCCTTAATACAATAGTATGCTCCACGGCCCGTCGCGTCGTCACGCCCTAGACTACCGCCCAAAGGAATTGGTTTGCCGGTGATCACAGCCGGTATACGTTGGCGATGAATTTTTGAATATTCATCCATCATCCAACCCATAATCATGGCGTTTGTATACACGTCCGGGGCCGGAATGTCAGTTTCTGGCCCAACGAAGTCTGCGACTTGTCCGATAAATCCGCGGCTCAGCCGTTCCAACTCCATCCGTGAAAGTTGTTTTGGGTCAACAATCACGCCACCCTTTCCGCCTCCAAATGGGATGCCCACCACGGCACACTTGCAGGTCATCCAGAAGGCCAGCGCCTTTACTTCATCCAGAGACACGCCTGGGTGAAAGCGGATGCCACCTTTTGTCGGTCCACGTGTGTCGTCGTGTCGGACACGAAATCCTTGAAAAATCCGTAGCGAGCCATCATCCATGCGAACCGGTATTGAGACCTGCAGCACAGCCTTGGGGTGCCGCAGTCGTTCGATTGCCTCTTTATCAATAATTGTGAATTCAGCTGCCCGATCAAGTCGACTAATTGCGTCCTCAAAAATTCCGTTAATTACCTGTTTGGCCATCGTTACTACCTCTTGAAATCATGTCTGCTATAGCCTGTTCAAGGCTGAATGCTGACTCGGTTTAGAGAGCACCAGTCTCCTATAGTTCCTTAGATGCTGCTTAGGACGGCATTCTTCAGAATGTAGTAGATTTTTTTCTTCTTTTACGGCCTTGGCAACACAAGCCCTCCACGGCCAGCAATATTGGAACCACTATCCTGTCCCAATTGATCCCCGTTGATGCACGGCGCATCATATATATGACAAACGCAAAAACGTTCTCCACTTCCGGAACTTCGTCAACACGCCATGAGTTCGCGTCCGTGGAAATTACCTCAGTATCGGTGAAACGGCATTTCGTTGATTGATTCGTGCTCAGCGGCTGCACCCAATTTCTTCGTGGCCGTTGTGCGACGAGCATACCATTTCGCTGCAGGATAGGCAGTTAATCCGTGACTGAACACACTTAAAGCCACCGTCGCCATGGCTACTGCGAAGACCTCCTGCCGAGCAGGGATAGCAATTTCTTCCATCAGTACCAAAGCAAATACAATCGATGCAACTCCGCGTGGTCCGAACCAGCCGACAAACAAACGTGTATCCCGTCGCAGCCGTGTTCCCACAAGGCTCACTGCCACAGGCAGCATCCTTAGCACAGTCATTCCCATAATACTGTAGAAAAACCCAAGGAATGTGATGTTGGCAAAGGCCTGCGGCAGCAGGACGGCACCAAAAACTAGAAATACCAGCAACGTTAGTAACTGCCCTTCGGTCTCTGCGAATTCTCGAACTGCGCCGCAGAGTGCTCGCGAGACGTTTCCGATGGTCAGTCCTGCACAGAAGGCCGCAATGAAACCATTGCCGCCGACTAACTCGGCTGCACCAAAAGAGAGCAGTGCTAGGGCGAGTGTCGTGAGTTCGAGAAACGAATGACTGATCCACTCGCGTCGTGACGCATGCTCAATCAGTTTACCCCCGACGTAGCCAACTCCGATGCCGACCAGTGGACCAAGGCCGACTTGCATCGCGGTAAAACGAACCCAATACGCGGTCGACTCTGGATGCTCAGCCACACGTGCGCCGCACAAAAAGATCAGAAACAGTGGTAGACATAGCCCATCATTCAAACCACTTTCGACGCTGATGCTTTGGCGAATTCGAATCGGTACTAATTTATTCGTAACCACAACATGGGCCAAAGCGGCATCAGTTGGCGTCACAATCGTCGCCAATACAGCGGCCTGCCAAAAACCCAGTTCTTGGAATAACAACCAAGCGATAAGGGTACCGAAAGCAATACTAAGCGGCAGTCCAATCGTCAATAACCGGACCGGCAGATTATGTTCCCTGTACAGCAGTTTCAGGTCGATCCGCGATGCGTCTGTGAACAGGACTATGACCAAAGTCAGTTCAGCAAGAAAATATATTGCGTTGTTTGCCAGTTGGAATTCGAGTAGGCGAAAGCCCGCATCTCCAATCAACAGACCGAATAAGACGAAGACCATTGGTGCAGTGACGACACTCTGCCGCAATCGCGCCGAAACAAGACCGAAGAGAATGATTCCCAAGGCGATAATGGTGACAGATTTTATGTCCATGAGCGATCACCCGATGCCTCGCAGCTGCATTGAACGGTTGGGAAGTATCGGTAACAGATGGTTGTGCGGAACGGGTTCTCAGTCTGGCTCGTCGTTGAGTGGCTCAGACGCAATGATTATCGACGATGCTCGGTTAGATGGGCGCGTTGTTAAGACATTCAGAGTGATCTCGGCCTCCATGTAAAGGACGAATCGGCACATAGCGAATTTGACTCCCCACAGGGACTTATACAACCGTAGGGCAGGTTGGGATTCTGCCCTACGGTGACAGCTTGGTGTAGTCCTGACCCTCACGGTCAGATTAAGTCTTAACTATTTCAGGTTTCTTTTTGCCTGGTTAGTGATGGTGTTTAGCACCGCTGCCAGGCTTGGTCGCACAGACAAACATCGCGTCATCACCACACTTCGAGCAAACATGGTTCACTTCTTCGTTCTTTCCTTTGCCTTTACCGGTACCAACAACAGCGACACTACCGCCACAAGCGGCACATTTGTGCTTTTGGCCAATAGTCAGCATTTTGACATGCGATTTGTCCTTAGTCACATGCTGGACCATCACATGCTTGCACATGCTACACGCCATGGCAATCGAGTCTCCCGGCTTCAGAGCTTCCGCCTCTGCTTGGGTCTTGATGTGGTTCATATGGACCGCATCATGCCCATGATGAGCATCATGTTTTTTGTCATCTGCTTGGGCTGCAACGGACCACCACACCATCATCGAAATAGCGAGTGTAAGTCCAGTAGTGATGCTAAGCTTGCTGATGAGGTTAGTTTTCTTTGTCATGAGCGTGGCTCCTTTAACTAGTTAGTTGAGGACAAACATGGTTTTTCTGACCGTATATTGTGAACGTGCTGTTTTTCGTCTCTCCTTTCATTGCCCGTAATGTACGGGGAAAATCATACGACATCGACGAACCGGTTCAGCGTGCCGAAGTCATTCGGAACACATTTGGGGCATTCGTCCGAAGTCTGGCAGTTTGGCTCACAGCACCACTGGCCGTCCACGACGAACTTATATTCACTCCTCCCGGGTGGTAATTTCAATTCGGTAGTCCAGTTACCTTTGCCGTCCGTTGTCATCGGTGTTGCATCCATTTGCCAGTCATTGAATGTACCGGCCAAAAACACAACTTCAGCGTCTGGTGCGTGGCAGTTAAACTTCGTCGATTTTGTTTTTCGTTTTGACATAAAACTGTTCCTTGTTACATTACAAGAGGGTTTTTCGTCGAGAGTCTTAATGATTTCAGAATCTACTTGGGTGGACTTTGTCTTTGCCACAGAGGTGATGATTTGCTTCCCACCCCCAATTGACTGCCAGAATCAGACCTGGCAGCATTCAGAGCTTTGGCAGCATTTTGAATCGCTATAGTTGGATGCCGTGACAAACAAATCATTTGCTAAACGTGATCTCGTGCTTCTAGTTCACAAAATTCTGCTCATGGCAAATTACACGTTGCCGTAGCGGTGGTTATTGTTCGTATTCTTACTTATTCTTCATCTTGCTCTATAAAAAATTTAGTAACTATTCTCAGACCTTTTCCCGCGTGAGTGATGACTTAGTTCTATTCGCGCGCCCCCGTCGTCTTGTGATCCGGAGACAAGTTTCCGACGAGAGTTTGACGTTGTTCGTCAGTGAGAACCCTGGCTGCTTCCCCGACTGCTCGGATGTAGGCGATCCGCTTGTCGCTACGGAGTTTTTCGATTTCACGAATCTTGGTCTCAATCTTGGCCGCGGCGGGCGTCTCGGAACTGGTTAACACCCAAAGTTCCTGCTCTGCCTCCGAAATCCAACGGTCAAATGTGGCCTGACCCAACAACACCTTTTCCTTGATTTGATTCAGCTTGACTTGTTGTTCTTGAGTCAACGTGATGTGCTGTGAATGGTCGAGAAAAAAACTGGTGGCGCCAATATGATAGATGTGCGATGCGCCGGCAAACCCAGGCAATGCCGACGGCATCTGCATCTGCCCTATGCCTTTCATCTGTCCCATCATTGCCATTCCCGACATTCCTTTTCCATTCATCATTCCCATTTCAGACATTCGCTGCCCAGACATTGTTGCCATGCCCATGCCAACTTTTTTTCCCATACCTTTCCCCATCATGTCCTTCATCGGATTGCTTTTCATCCCGGAGCCCATTTTGCCATCGTGCTTTTGCTGTAACGTCATTTCGAGTTTCGCCACTTTGGTTTGTAAGTCTTGAATTTGAGCGGCTAACGATTGGTCACCGGTGGTTGACTTGCCTGAAGTGTGATTCGTGTGAGGACTACCTTTCGCTGTAGAACTTTGTGCGCAGACCGTCCTCAAACTGACTAAACTCAATAAGAAAAGGACTGCGACCAAAATCAAAACAATTTGAAAATTCTTGGTCCTTGTGGCGTAGTTCATTATAACGCTCCTCATTCAACTGATTTTTAACTGAGAATTTAGACGGAAACCTCATTTATTTCTGATTTTCGAGCTTCGCCTTCGTGTTATCATGGTGTCTTTGGCAGCATCATGTTTGTATTCCGCATCAATCTATTTTAAGGCCAGAGAGAACTTGCTGTCGTGAGCATTGAGGATGGTCGCTTTCTAAGCCATTTCCTCTTGGGCCTTTAGCAGCAATCGCTGGAACGAAGTGCGAGCGGCCTTGCCTCGACTCTGACAAACAAAATCAATGAGATCTTGAATTTCTCATCCGTCTAGATCCGAAGGCACCAAGAAAGAACAGCAACTTCCTTGATGAATCCCCTCTCGTTTGTAGGTATTCAATTTGTCAAAATATGAAATAATGCTCTCCTTCATTGTCTGTAAGGATCGCCAGTATTGTTGGAGAGATCAGAAACACTTACTTTTTGGGTGTGGTTTCCTTCTTACTATTGGCTAGTTCCTTAATTTCGAGTTTACGCATCAGCGCTGCATGCTCAGCCATCGCTTTTTCCAGCTCTTTGGTGATGTCACTGCAGCATTTCATCCCAGCAGTTCGATCGAACGTGTCCATCTGGCATTCAGCGTGTAGTGTCTTGTGTTGTGCTGTTGCATTCGTTAGATGGTCTTCAATTACCTTTAAGCTCGCCAGGACTTCTTTATCTCCGGCGTACTCTTTGCGGATCGTGGCGAGTTCCTTTTTCGTAGCGTCGATATTCCGCCCGAGTTCTGTGGACTCTGACCTTGCCAGTTCTGGGTCGATGGTTTGAGCATCACGAGTATAGTAATAGAGGTCACGAGAATAATCTCTCGCGTGACTCATGTTGCGCGATGAACGGAAAGTGCTCGACCCATAGTGAGGCTTTCCCATATATGGGCGCGATCCCGGCGGGGCAAACGCCGACAGATCTTTTGACAATATCGCAGGCGCGACGATAGCAAAACAGATTCCTGCTAATAAGAGACGTGAGTGTTTCATGATCTTCTCCCAAAAATATTTGAAATGTTAAATTGAACGCTATCGCTGGTATTGGATGCGTGATGATACCGGTTTCTTCACGACTTACTTTGAATTTGTAAATATCAGCTTTTTTTAGCTCACTTTGAAGAAATAGTGACCTGGCAACATTGAAATATAACTGCGGGAGAATTGGTCCATTTGGGTTGGCATAATCGACAGAACGAACTTAAAGGGGCCATTCTATTTATGTAATGAATCGCCTCCCCTGATGATGGAAGTGATTGAAATGTAATGAGTTCAGATTCAGATTGGAGATTTTCATCTCACCAGTTTCTGCATCGATTACATGATAGAGATGCAAGCGTAACCTCTATTGACTCTATGTCTGATTATGAAGATACTCCCGCAGTCTACCCAAATCTTTAGCATCTACATTTTTGCGACACATCCTGAAAAGATTGACGATTTCCAGATAGTTCGCCTGTAGTTCATTTCTGTATGGACCGATTTAAATGGATAGAAACTTCCTCGCTGACACAGGGCAGCAGAGAATAAAGGGTTTTTCTTTCATGTGGATGACTAATACAATCACGACTCGCATTTTGATCTGTCTAGCTATGCTGACAGTTCCATTGCAAGATCTACCTGCTGCTTCCTGTAACTGTAGCCTTGGTTGTTCTCTATCGTTCACGAACTGCTGTTGTTGTACGGGTGCACCAATCTGCCATTGTGGAGAGGGTACAGAAATCACGACAGACTCTGCCTCTGGTTGTGAGTCACAGTCAGAAAAAGACGCCTGTTGTATCGAAACTCAGGCTGCAGAACCTGGTTCATGCTCTTGCGGGACAAACTGTCATTGTGGTAAGCAAAGCCAGCCCGTTAGTCCCCTTGTACCGTCATCAGACGCGAAAAATCCTTCCGAAAAATTGGTGAGCCTGTCACAGTTGACGGTGGTGACGACTCTTGTCGATCAGCCACCAAAATTGGGAAAACCTCGCTGTATTTCAGCATCTCTGGTGTCCCTTGATCGCTGCGTATCTCTTTGCCGCTTCACGCTATAGGTTAGTTTTAGCAATATCTTTACGCGCTGCTCACACGTCTGTTTTTTTTCCCTGCGCTATCGTTTCGCAATCAGTAACAAATTTCTGATCGCATTAAACGATGCAAAGTCTTTAAAAATCCAGTATTAGGGTAGACCATGAGAATTGCTCAGCTTAGCGTGAACAGAATTCAGACTTGACTGTCGTAAGTCTGGGCCTTAAAACAAATGAGACTTTCCTTTTGACTGGTGTAGCGATGTTTCCGTTTTCTATTCACTCATTGACTTCCTGTGTGCTGGTGGCAGCAACTCTCTTCGGGGGAATTGTTCCGTTAGCGCAGGCTGGTAGTCATTGTGGTACTGAAGCGTGCTGCTGCTTACCCTTGATTGAAGCGGAATACAGTTGCTGCTCTCAATCATCTCATCAGCTGCAATGCCGATGTTCAGTCGAGAAGGAACTTCCTGCCGCTCCGGATGAAAATCGTAGTTCACATGAACGTGAATCATCCCGGCGCGCAGCCGCACTGGTCGTCACGTTTGCTGTCTGCATGAAACAATCGCAAGCAGACGCTACGTTTGACACCCTGCCATTCTCATTTCGGCCCATTCCTCGCCAGCAAGAGATTCTTTGCCGCTGGCTGATCTGATCTCACGCCTTTGCTGTCTTTGTGCGCGCAGTTTGCCCCTGTTTTACAGTTGTATTAACACGCTCCAGAGTTGATGCGTTTTCGATTCATCAATCCCTGGCCAAAGTAAAACGGACAGACCCCATTTTCCTAAGAGATTACAGTTGGCTGAAACAATTCTGTTGAGGTTGGTATGAATAATTCTAATAAAAGTGAGATCTGCGCTGTAGATAATGCAGCCTCTCAGCGCAAACAGGAGACACGCCATTGGTGGATTCGACTACTGGTACAACCAGCACTGTTTCTGCTGTGTGGGGCACTGTTGATCGCCGGACTGGGAGTCGCCCAGCAGATGGGATTTATTACTGCAGGCGGAGGAGGCCATAGTCACGGTTCTGCTCTCAGCAAAGCCATCAAATATATTTGTCCGATGATGTGCACCCCGCCTCAATCAGAACCCGGCCGGTGTCCGGTGTGTGCAATGGAGCTTGTGCCCGCGACTTCCGATGGCTCGAACTCAGATCCCCGCGCAGTCCACATTGATCCCGCTGCCAGACGGATTGCCAATATTCAAACCGCAACGGTCCAATCACTCCCTCTGACTCATACAATCCATTCCGTGGGTGAATTGGGCTATGACGAAGGCAACCTTAAAACACTGTCTGCCTATGTGGACGGTCGTATTGAACGACTCTATGCCGACTTCACCGGTGTCGAAGTCAAACAGGGAGATCATCTGGCATATATTTACTCGCCCCTGCTTTATTCGAGTCAGGTCGAGCTGCTTCTGGCAAAAAAAGCGTTAAAGCACAGTCGCTCTGCCACACTTCAGCGGGTGATCCAGACTAACGAAAATCTCTATCAGAGTTCGAAACAGAGGTTAGTCGAACTTGGCATGACAATGTCACAGATCGACGAAATCGAAAAAACGGGCACTGCTAATAGCCGAATGCATTTATGTGCCCCCATCAGTGGAACGGTGATCAAAAAACAGGCCATCGAAGGCCAGTATGTCAAAGAAGGTCAGGTCATCTATCAGTTGGCCGATCTTTCGCAGTTGTGGCTGATGCTCGAGCTGTTTCCTGAAGATGCTGCAGCGATCCGTTACGGACAGAAAGTCGAGGCGATTATCCAGTCTCAGCCCGATGAGACCATTTCCGGCCGTGTGGCGTTTATCGATCCTCAGGTCGATCCCCAGACTCGTACGGTGGGTGTGCGGATTGTGATACCGAATCTACAAGGACAGTTACGCGTCGGAGATTATGCACGCGCGACGATCTCCCTTCCTGCGGGAAGCAAAGCAAAGTCAAGCGGCATCTATGATTCCGAGTTAGCGGATTGTTGGATTTGTCCGCGACATCCTCATATTATCGCCAAAGCCTCCGGTAAGTGCCCTCTGTCAGGCCAAGATCTGGTTCCCACGTCGCAGTATGGTTATGTGTCGCAGTCATTTGCTGAGAGTGAAGCGCTCACAGTGCCCCGCGATGCGGTTCTGATGGCGGGCGAACACAGTGTGCTCTATGTCGAAACCAAGCCAGGTCGCTTTGAGATACGCAACGTCGTACTCGGTCCGATCTGTGGTGAGCAGATCGTGATCCTGAAAGGGGTGACACAAGGGGAACAGGTGGCGACCAGGGGGAACTTCCTGATCGATTCGCAGATGCAGTTGGCGGGTAATCCTTCTCTGATTGATCCGACTCGGGCCGAACCGCTGCCGGATGAAGGTCTGTCGGAAACGATGTTGGCCACGCTTTCGAAACTCCCTAAAACAGACCAAAAACTGGCCGAAAATCAACGGATTTGTCCGGTAACCATGATGTATCTAGGTTCGATGGGCGCACCTCCCAAAGTAGACGTGAATGGAGAAACTGTTTTCATCTGTTGTGAAGGCTGCCGCGAAAGTCTTTTGGAACATCCTCAGAAATATCTGGAAATAATCAAAACTGCAGATGCATCGAAGAATCAGTTCGACTCAGAGAATGATATGGAACTCCCCCCCCTGGATATGCCTGAAATCATGGAATTTGACGACAGCCTGCCCCCAATTGATATGCCTATGGACATGGAAATAGAACACGAATCTTTGAAACTGAAACCACCACGGCCCGTCACACCACAAACAGCCGCCGGACAGAAAAAGAAGGCTCGATAATGATTCACAGCGTACTCGATTTCTGCCTCCGTCAACGACTCCTGATTATATTACTGTCCGTTGCCCTGCTCGGTTATGGCTGGTACTCGGCGCAACAGGTTCCCATCGATGCGATACCCAATGTGGGCGAAAACCAGGTAATCGTGCTTGCCGAATGGGCCGGCCGGTCTCCGAAAGATGTGGAAGACCAGATTACATATCCGCTTTCGATAGCGTTACAGGCGGTACCTGGCTCCAAAAGTGTCCGTGGCAAAAGTATGTTTGGTTTCAGCTTCGTACAGGTCACATTTGACGATGATGTCGATTTCTACTGGGCCCGTTCTCGTGTGGCAGAACAATTGACTACAGTCAACGGTTCACTACCGGAGGATGTCGTTCCAACGCTCGCTCCCGATGCTACCGCTCTAGGGCAAATATTCTACTACGTGCTTGAGCCGCCAAAAAGTATGGATCTGGCCGAGCTGAGATCGAAGCAGGACTTCTTTATTAAGTACGCGCTCCAGTCAGTAGACGGTGTGGCAGAGGTGGCTTCGATTGGCGGCTATGTGAAACAGTATCAGATCGAAGTTGACCCAGATGAACTCCGCTACCATAACATCCCGCTCAGCAAGGTAATTGATTCGGTCAAGGCATCAAACATCGACGTCGGCGCCAAGACCGTCGAGACGGGCGGGATGGAATTCATTGTTCGCGGAAAGGGTTTTATCGGTGCGGATAAAACGGAACAGGAAACCATCGAACAGATTAATAGTACGGTGATCACCGTCAGCAAAGGCGTGCCGATTCGTATCAGCGACGTAGCCCAGGTCCAGACCGGTCCTGCCTTCCGACGCGGTGCCCTGGATTTTAATGGACATGAATCCGTGGGGGGCGTGGTGGTGATGCGCTATGGTGAGAACCCCCGAAAAGTGATCGAACGCGTTCAGTCCAAAATCGATTCTCTGGAGTCGGAGTTGGGAGGGATCAAAATCCATGGTGTCTACGACCGGAGTGTATTGATCGACGAGACGGTTTCCACTCTGACCGAAGCCTTAATTCACGAAACGATCATCACCATCGCGGTCATGGTCCTGTTTCTGCTGCATGTCCGCGCCAGCATCATCATTGCCATCACACTGCCCATGGCGGTGCTGATGTCGTTCATTGCCATGAAAACCTTTGGTGTCGATGCCAATATCATGTCGCTGGCAGGTATCGCGATTGCGATCGGCACGATGGTCGATATGGGGATTATCATTCTGGAAAATATCTATGGCAGCCTGTCCGACTGGGAAGCCAACGATTCTCCGGGTGGTCCCCAGCAGCGGCTGACAGTCATCCGTGATTCAGC
>TARA_R110000850_G_scaffold99474_8_pt1 | contig 20938 bp, 33 predicted proteins | sample TARA_R110000850 | Tara Oceans TARA_R110000850 (sample SAMEA4397586) | marine metagenome | biome: Polar Biome; feature: [SRF] surface water layer (ENVO:00010504); material: water (ENVO:00002006), including particulate matter (ENVO:01000060) such as... | depth 5 m | reverse complement strand
ATCCCGCTTTCAAGCTATCAGGTTTCATACGAGCGCCGCACGGTTGTTCGCTTTGAAGAAGGTTTGATTGTTGGTATGTTAGAAGAGGCACGCGGTGCAGCTGCTAACATCAATACAGCTAACAACAAGCGCCAGTCAGCTGCACGGGCCCTTGAGATTATCCGTAACCGTATTGGCTTCTATGGTTATAACGATGGTGCAAACCGAACTTACGGCCTGTTGAATGACCCTGCGCTATTGCCCTACAACACCGTTCCCGTTGGCGTCGGTGGCAATACTGAATGGTCAACCAAGACATTCCTTGAAATCCAAAAGGATGTTAAAGCCGGTCTTTCTGCATTGCGCACTCAGTCTGGTGATACCATCGACCCATCAAGCACGCCAATCACTCTGGCCCTTGCAATGTCGGCGCGTGACTTTATGTCAACGACTTCTGACCAAGGTGTAAGCGTTCAGAAGTGGCTGACCGAAAACTACCCAAGTGTTCGCGTTGAATCTGCACCAGAATTTGATGATGCAAATGGTGGTGAAAATGTTGGTTACATGTATGCTGATGTGGTTGACGATGGTTCAGATGACGACAATCGAACATTCGTTCAAGTAGTGCCGGCTAAATTCAAGACACTGGGTGTTGAGAAAAACGCTAAGAGCTACACTGAAGACTTCACTAACGCAACAGCGGGTATCATGACCAAGCGCCCTTACGCTGTTTACCGCATGACGGGGATTTAATCATGGCTAAATTTATTTATTCAAAGCTAGCTAACGCACAGGCATACCACACTTTCCAAAAGGGTGGTGATAAAAACGCTTTATCTCGCAAAGAAAAGACCGTTATTATCGCTGGTGGTGCTGGCCTGATGAACAAGCGGAACATGACGCCTCACGGTGTGTGTACTGAGGTTTCTGATGAAACTTTCAAGGTTCTTGAGACGGTACCAAGCTTCGTTAAGCACTTGGAAGGCAAATTTTTGTCTGTCCATGACAAGGAAGTGACGGCGAAAAACGAAGAAAAAGAAGCGGCTAATCTGAATGAAGACAAGTCTGCCCCTTTGACTCCGGCGAAACTTAAAGCAGAAGGCAAAAAAACAGCCGTTTAATGACGGTTAGTTTTTAGCACTAGCGAAGAGAAATAAGATATGACCATAGAATTTGACATAGCAGCATTCAGAACAATGTACCCAGAGTTTGCTAGTGAAACAGCATACCCTGATGTGATGTTAAATATGTGCTGGGACATGGCAACGTGCCACATCAGTGACAGCACCTATGGTTGTATCTCTGAAAAATGCAGAACCAGCGCTCTTTATTTAATGACAGCGCATTCATGCAAATTACAGGGCCTGCTTAATAGCGGTAAAACAGGCAAAACAGTTACCTCGTCAACGGTCGATAAGATCAGTGTGACGGTGGCCGCTCCAAACAATAGAAATGATTATGACTGGTGGTTGAATCAAACCGGTTATGGTCAGCAGTACAACGCATTGCTTAAAGCCAATTCAGCTGGTGGCTTATACGTTGGCGGCAGTCCTGAGAGATCAGCGTTCAGGCGCGTAGGTGGTCGCTTCTAATGGGTCGCGTAGTTAGAGAGCGAACCAATGCAGCTGAGGGTTTAAACAACCTTTTAAGCGCTCAGAAACAGTCCTCAAAGGTTGGTTGGTTTGAAAGCGCTAAGTACCCAGATGGAACGCCAGTGGCTTATGTTGCAGCCATTCAGGAGTTAGGTTCCACTAAGAATAATATCCCTCCCCGCTCTTTTATGCGCACAACGATATCAAGCAAAAGCGGTGATTGGAAAAAACTTGCAGAATCAGGCGCCAGAGCTGTATTGGCAGGAAACGCATCCCCAGCCGATGTGATCATGGGGCTTGGATTAGCAGCTGAAGGCGACATAAGAAAAACCATAGCTGAGATGTCTGCACCAGCATTAAAAGAAAGCACGATTAAAAACCGTCTACGGAAAATGGCGAATGGTAAGAAGGTGGGCAACCTGAATAAGCCGCTTGTTGAAACTGGCTTAATGATCGCAACACTAACATCCGTGGTAATTACTCAATGATAACGCCAGGCTCTAACTTACTTGAAGATGCCCTCGATTTAATCGATAGCCAGACGTTCCAATATAGAAAATATCTAGGGTCAACAGAGGACGATGCAGGCCGTGATGCCTCTGCGTTCGATGATCCAATTGATCTTGAGGGAAGTGTTCAGCCTGTACCTAGATCGGCATTTATGAATCTTGGTCTTGAGTATAAGCGCAGTTACATAACAATTTACAGCTCTAATAATATCGGTGGACTGGATAGGGATTACGCTGGTGACCAGATTATTTTTAATGGCAGGACTTACAACGCCGTAGATGAAAACGACTGGAAAAGCGTGGATGGCTGGGCTGGCGTAATATTTGTCGAGGTAAAATCATGATTACAGAAACGGCAGTTTGGCGCGTTATCATTGCCGTCATTAATAACGGGCTAATTGACCAGGGGATTACGGGCGTCAAGGCTAAGCAGTCTTACCAGCAAACCCAGCAAGGCACCTCAAGCGCTGACAGGGTGTATTTGAACAAGGTTACCCAAAGAAGAATAAGCCACCAGAGTAAAGAATTTAAGTTTAATGAAATAGATGATAATTTCGATCATAAGGAAGCTTACTGGCTGGCAGTCACATACCAATTAAACGCCGTTATAAACCAAGACCTATCCGACCCTGATTCAATGACTGTGGGCGATCTTGTTGATATATGCGGCGCAATACTGCAAAGTACCAAGGCAAGAAAGACGCTACTTGAGAGTGGTGTTGGTATTTTGAAGATAAATGACACCAGAAACCCGTTTTTCTCTGATGATTCAAAACAATTTGTAGCTGAGCCTAGCTTTGATTTCGTATTGACTTATAATCAATCCATATCTTCTAAGGTGCCGAAAATAAGCGCTGTTGAAGAAACAACTATAAACCTATAGGGAGTCACAAAAATGGCTATTCCGTTTCAGAAGTATGTCGACATAACGAGTGGCGTAGGTGGTGCGGCTCAAGTAAGTGCGCGTGAGCTAATTGCCCGCTTGTTTACTGAAAACCCACTGCTGCCCACTAAGAGCTTTTCTGAATTTACAGACCTTGCTTCTGTTGGCTTGTACTTCGGCACGACCTCTGAAGAATACAAGCGAGCGCTGTTTTACTTTAGCTGGATTTCTAAATTAAGCACCACGCCAAGCAAGATTAGCTTTGCACGATGGGCAAACGAAGATACTGCACCAATGATTTTTGGTGAGGAAATGGATCAAGATTTAACTGCTTGGAATGCCATTACAGACGGCGCATTTGCTTTAACCATGTCTCCTGACACAGAAATTATAACCGGCTTAGATTTTAGTCCAGCTGCAAGCCTAGCTGATGTAGCTGCAATAGTTCAGACAGCAATTCAAGCGGCTAATGTGGATACCAAGTGGGCAGGCGGGTTAGTAGTCTATAACGCTTCAACTAAGAATTTCAATTTTGGTGCAGGAGCAACGGGTGTATCAACAATATCAGTAGTAGATGCAGGGTCAGGCACTGAAATAGCTTCTATGCTCGGCTGGTTGAATTCTGGAACCATTCTTTCTGATGGCGTGCTTGAAGAATCAATTTCTGATGTGCTTACCGAATCAGCAGGCGCTTCAAACAACTTTGGGTCTTATTTATTCATGCCAGCATTAACCCTGACTGAAGTTGAAGAGTCAGCTGCTTGGAATGATGCTCAAAATGTTATGTTCCAGTTTTACCACATGGTGTTACAAATTGACTCAGAAACATTCTATGATGCATTAAGTGGGTATTCTGGTTACGGTCAAATGCTTATGGGTGATGGTATTGCTGACGAATACCCAGACATGCTGCCGATGAATATTCTTGCTGCAACGGATTATTCCCGCCGCAATGCTAATCAAAATTACATGTATCAGCAGTTTAATATCACCGCCACAGTTGATAACGGGCCAGACTCGAACGCACTTGATGCGATCAGAACAAACTATTATGGGCAGACCCAGCAGGCAGGTTCATCAATTGAATTTTTCCAGCGCGGTAAATTGATGGGGCTTGCAACCGCTCCAACAGATATGAACACTTATGCCAATGAGCAATGGTTAAAAGATGCCAATGGCGTATCTATCATGGGCTTATTCTTGGCGCTTTCTGCAATTTCAGCAAGCGACACTGGCCGCGCTCAGGTAATATCCGTTATTCAGCCAAATATTGATTTAGCGAAATTCAACGGGACCATCCTTGAAGGCAAGACACTTACCCCTATTCAGCGTGCCTATGTGTTGTCTGTAACGGGTGATGAAAATGCTTATCGCCAAATTGAAGGTTCTGGATACTGGCTTGATTCTGCAGTTGTTGAAAAAACACCTGGTGAATTTGTTATTACATACATTCTACTTTATGCGAAAGGTGACGTTGTTCGCAAAGTAGAAGGCACTCATACACTGCTTTGATAGGAGCGTTTTATTATGACTGATATTTCAGGTGTGGGGATACAAATACAACTTGTAGCCAACACCACTTTTCCGGCTGGCTTTACCGTCTCAGAATTTGCTGATGACGCTGACCCATTGGACATGGCGTCAATTAAGCTGGCTGATGTTGCCATGGGTTTGAATGGTGATTTAATTTCATGGGGCAAGGCTGTTGCACTTCCAATGGTGATTAATGTTATCCCTGATGGTGATGACGATATTAACCTTGCAGTATTGGCAGAATCAAACCGAATTGGGCGTGGCAAGCGAAGTGCTAAAGATCAGATTACGGCAATCGTAACCTATCCTGATGGCCGAACTATTGTCCTTGCTCGTGGCGTTTTAACCGATGCCTCTATAGGTACTTCGGTGGCCAGTGCCGGTCGTAAAAAAACCAAGTCTTATGCTTTCTCGTTTGAAAACAAGGCGGGTGCTTAATGCTTGAGCCAAAAGAAATTACCGTTAAAGACGGCAATGACATTGAGCGTGAGTTTATAATCTCAAAATTCCCTGCAATTGCAGGGCGTGAGATTGTGGCTAAATACCCGTTGAGCGGATTGCCTAAGCTTGGTGATTACTCTGTCAATGAAGAAACAATGCTTAAATTAATGAAATTTGTAGCGGTTAAGACTGACGCTGGTGAGCTTCAATTAACCACAAATGCACTTGTTGATAATCACGTACCTGACTGGGAGACACTTGGTCGCCTTGAAGTTGCAATGATGGAGTACAATTGTAGTTTTTTTCGCAGCGGCAAGATCTCAAGTTTCTTCGACAGTATCAAAGCGACAGCCCTTCAGTTGACTTCCAAAACATTGACGGATTCATTGGGGCAATTGTTGCAGACGGCAAAGCAAGCCTCAGAGAACTCAAAGAAGACTACACCTTAGAAGAGGCCTTTATACTCTGGGAATGCATTGTTGTTCCCAGATTTAATGAGCATCTTGCCTTAAAGCATGCGAACGAGTGACCTATTATGGCCAGCGTATTAGAGACGTTTTTCATTCTCTTTGAATCAGATGCTTCTGATGCTAAAAAAGAAAATGACAATCTTAATAAATCATTGGATGAAACCGAGGACGCGGCCAGTAGTGCCACCGGTTCGGTTGATGAAACTGGTGAAGCGTTTCTTGGTCTAGGAAATAGCGCCCTTGGTGCCATAGGTGGAATTCTAGCCCTTGGTAGCATGGTTGCTGGCGTTATCGGTAAAACAGCCGAGCTTGACCAGCTTGGTAAATTCTCAGATTTAATCGGTGAAAATATCGGGGAGGTTGACGCTTGGAGCCAGTCCGTGATTCGTGCAGGCGGTACAGCTCAAGGTTTCCAGTCCTCCATTGAATCACTGAATGAAAAAATGGTCGATGCCTCGATAAAGGGCACCAATGAAATAACCCCATTCTTTAATCAGCTTGGGATATCCATTGTTGACGTGAATGGCAAGGCCAAAAAGTCACTTGAAATACTCCCAGAATTAGCGGGCGCATTTGAAGGGCTGGACAAGCAAGAGTCTGCAGGGCTTGGTAAAAAACTTGGTCTTGATCAGGGCACGATAATGCTTCTGCAATCTGGTCGTGCCGAGGTTGAGGCTATGGTTGATCGCCAAACAAAGCTTGGTGTTGCAACCAGAGAAGCGGCTGACCTGTCGGCTAAATTCAATGACCAGATGGCCGACCTAAAACAAACCCTCTCTTTTTCATCACAATCAATTTTGGTAAGTGTACTGCCGGCGCTCACATGGATGCTTGAAGGCTTAACTGATGTCTCTCAGTGGATGGGAGAAAATCAAGTGCTGGTTGAAGGTTTCTTTATAGGTATTGGCCTTGCTGCGCTTAAATTTGTCATACCCCCCATGATTACTATGGCCACGGCTGTTTGGGCTGCTGTAGCCCCATTCCTTGCCATTGGTGTTGCCATTGCTACAGTGGGCGCAGCGATAGCGCTTATCTATGAGGATATCGTTGCGTTCAATAGTGGACAAGATTCATTAATAGGGTCAATGATTGAAAAATGGCCCATTCTTGGCGACATCATCAAAGGGGTTGGCGACACCATAAAAACTGTAATAGACGGCTTAAGCTCACTAGCTGAGTTTATGTTTGATTTATTTACCAAACCAGAAAAGGCACTTGAAAAACTCAAATCTATGGCTGGTGGTGTAGTTGGGTTCTTTGGTTTTGGTGATGATAGTAGTGATGAAGAAATAAAAAAAACTACAGAAGAAGATAAATCAGATAATGGGTTTTTGCCTGGTCGCGATATGATAAAAAAAGCGCAGCAGTCGATTATAGTTGCATCTGCTGCACCCATAACTGCACAGACCAGCTCTAGTATTCAAAACAGTACAAGCAGTAATAGCAGATCAATCACGGTCCAGACTGGTGATACAGTGATTCAAACACAAGCGACTGACCCAGAAGGCATTGCAAGAAACTTTACCCAGGAGCTTGAGAGCCAGCTAAATACAGCTATCGATAATTTTGATGATGGGATTGATCGCTAATGGTTGCCTTATTTAATCCAGTAAACCTAATCCCCACTCAGGCCGTTGACGTAGTTGGCGTTTATGACGAAGAATTTAACCAGCTTTTTGAAAAAGGCAGGCCAGTTAAGGCATCGATCAAGGAAGATGCGACATATTTTAAGCACCCATTAGAAAATAGTGAGACACGAACTGACCATGTGGTATTTAACCCGGTCGAGATTCGCCTTGAAGTGGCATTAACGGGCAGTGAATACAGAAATGTTTTTCAGCAGATAAAAGTATTGTTCAAAGAGCAAACCCAGCTGATTGTTCAGACCAAGACTGACACTTACGAAAATATGTATCTGCAAGGTATACCGCATGAAGAGGATGCCGATAAATTCGAGGGCGTGATGATGTCGCTTTCACTGTCTGAAACTCTACTGGCACCTACTGAGGAGGTTTTCGAGCCTTCTGCCGATGCTGATACAAGTACTACTAACAGGGGTCGCCAAGAGCCAGATGCACCAAATGAGTCAGAGCAGCAGCGCGGATCAACATTGAGCAGGTTATTCTCATGAGCATTAAGGTTCCACTTGAATTACTGCCAAATCAGTCGCTCACTATTGAGCTTGATTCAATCCGATATGGGCTAAGGTTTCATGATCTCGGCGGCATGATGTCTGTTGATATCAGTATTAATGATGAATTAATTATTGAGGGTCAAAGGTGCGTTGGCTCAGACCCCTTAATTCCATACCGATACCTTAAGGCAGATGGCGGCAACTTTTTCTTTTTGACTGAGCTTGGTGATATTGTTTATTGGGATAAATTTGGGATGACCCAATCATTAATTTACCTGACGGCTGAAGAATTGAGTACTGCAAATGGCAATTGATAAACGGATCATCAAAATTGGCATCACCATCAATGGCAAGGTTGAAGTTGTCGAGGGCTTGGCTATTACCGCCCAGGGCTCTAAATTTGCCAGCGCCACTCAGAATGAAACCCTTATTAAAATTGCTAACCTAAGCAAATCAGCAAGGGAATTTTTGGCCACTGAGGGCACGCCATTTAACCGGGTTAGTAATCGGCCAAGGCAACAGGTATACATTGAAGCTGGCCGCGAAAGCAAAGGGGTTACTCGTATTTTTTCCGGTGACATAACCCTGGTGACGCTTTCACAGCCACCTGATATATGGACCACAATTAAAGCGGTGACTAATCAATTTAAGAAAGGTGAGATTATTTCTACAAATGAGGCGTCAGTTGTCAGTCTTTCAAACATCGCAAAAAAAGCGGCTGATGCTGCAGGTGTGGCCCTTCAATTCGAGGCGGATGATTTACAGGTATCGAGCTATGGTTACACAGGTTCGGCGGCTAAACAGATTGATAAAGTTGGTGAGCTTGGGCCGCTTGATGCCTATATTGATGATGACACCATGGTTGTGAAGAATTCCGGCGCTCCATTATCAGGGGCGACTAGAACCATCAGCGCCGAGACTGGTATGATTGGCAAGCCTGAATTCACTGATTTTGGAGTGAGAGTTAGTTTCCTATTGGATATCCAGGCTAAGATAGGTGAGAAAATAACCACTATCAGCAAGGTTTACCCAGCGTCAAATGGCACTTATGTTATCTATAAGCTTGATTTTGATATAGCAAATAGGGACACTCCGTTTTATTACACAGCCGAGGCTAGGCGGATATGAATTCAGCACCCCCTTCAAGGAATCCGGCGAACAGCTCTTTAAGCGGTGGGTTTAGAGAAATTCTAGGTAAGTTTTTGCGCTCTTCTATTGATGATATGTTGCCAGCTAAGGTGATTGCATACGATAGAGCCAAAAACCGCGCCACAGTACAGCCATTAATTGCTATGGTGGATACTAGTGGCAACTACATTAAGCGAAACCAGTTGGCTAACATCCCTGTATTTAATATTGGTGGTGGAGAGTTTTTATTATCGTTTAATCTTAAGGAAGGCGATCTGGGCCACATTAAAGCCAGTGACCGTGATATTTCAGAGTTTCTAAAAAATTATAAAGAAACAACACCTTCATCAAAACGGGCTCATGATTTTAATAATGGGATATTCATCCCTGATGCTATGACTGGCTGGACCATAGCTGAAGAGGATGCTGATAATGCAGTACTTCAGAATTTAGATGGCACGGTTCGCGTCTCTCTATTTCCTGATAAGATAAAATTAACGGCGCCCGCCATTGAAGTTAACTCACCTGAATCAACTTTCTCAGGAAATGTTACTATTGATGGCAACACCCTTATTAAAGGGGCTGCCTCTTTGGGTGAGGGTGGCCAGCCAATAGCTAGGGTTGGGGATGCAGTCATGGTTCAAACTCACGTTGGCCCAGCAACCGGAACCATAACCGCAGGCAGCGGGACACATACGGCGACTTAATATGACACGAGTATTTGCAGAAAATGAGAACAACGATCTTTACCTTGGTAGTGATAATACTTTTGCTATCAAATCTGATCTTGAGGCCACTTTGCAGCTTGCAAGAAGCGCTGTTGAGGTTCAAACAGGCGAGGCCTTATTTAACATTCAAAAAGGCATCCCGACAGATAAGGTCGTATGGTCAGGGACTCCGAACTTGCAACAATTTGAGTTTCACGCCAGAAAGCAAATAAGATCCGCATCAGGTGTTATAGGTGTTGATGACTTCTATGCTGAAATGGTCGGTGATGTGCTAACCTATCAAGCGGTGATAAAAACGATTTACGGCCAAGGGGTATTGAATGGCAGCTTATGAATATATAAACCTAAACGGCTCGATTGTACCTGATACAGAGCAGACTAAAACAGAGGTTCAGGACGAATATAAAGAAGTCCTAGGCTCTGATCTTGATACCAGTGATGAAACACCTGGTGGGGTACTGGTAAACGCTGAAACAATTTCTCGCAATGGCGTGGCCACTAATAACGCAAAACTGGCTAACCAAATAAACCCCCGTTTTTCTGGCGGTAAATTCCTTGATTCTGTATGGGCGCTCACTGCTGGTATTACGGGTGGCAGGCGTAAAGCTACCTTTTCCATATTCCCACAGGATTGCGACCTAACTGGCGTGCCTGGTACTGTAATTCCTCAAGGGGCAGTTGCGCTTGCAGGTGATAATGAATTTGAAAGCCTAAGTGAGGTCACTATTGATGCGGGTGGCAATGCCACGGTTGCATTTAAGTCTGTTGAGACTGGGCCCATACCTGCAGCAATTGGCGAATTGAACACTGTTGCACCTGGTCAACCATTAGGGTGGGAGTCAATCACAAATCCAGTGTCGGCGACCCAAGGCCAGAATACAGAAAGCGATGAAGCAAGCCGATTGCGCAGAAATGAGACGCTATCACTTCAAAATATTGCCATGTCCGAATCAATTATTTCAGCTCTTAATAATATTGATGGCGTTAAGTCGGTAAGTTACAGAGAGAACTATACTGATACTGATCAGGTCATTGACGGGATATTTCTTAAAAAGAACTCCGTTTATGCCTGTGTTGATGGTGGCTCTGACAGTAATATTGGGGAGGCACTGCTTAAGAATAAATCAGGTGGAGCTGGCTGGAATGGAAGTGAGACAGTACCTACAATAGATGAAGAAAGCGGCCAGTCATACGATGTAATGTTTGACCGCCCAGCTGAAACTGCCTCCTATATTCGCGTAACGATTGCACAAACAACCGTTTCAAATCCTGCCAGCGTGGTTGAGACTTCCGTTCTTAGATATGCAAATGGTGAGATGGATGGTGAAAAAGGGTTTGTTGTTGGCGGTGATGTATCTGCATTTGAGATTTCTGGCGCTGTAAACCGTGATACGCCAGAGATATTTGTTAAGAATGTTGAGTTATCCACTGACGGTATTACGTACACAAACGCATCAATATTAATCGCTCTTGACGAGGTAGCCAGAACCAATGAAGCCATAATTTCAACGGTGGTTTCATGAAAATACAAGAATTTGATTATTCTGTAAATATACTAAAATCATTACTGTGGAGGCATAATAAAGCCGAAAATCTCGAAGCGCTTATTCAGGATAAACAGAATGCTTTTGATGTTCTGCATGGTGAATTTTGGGACAACTGGTTTACTGATGTATTTAACCTTCAGACAGCCAATGAATTTGGCCTTTCTGTCTGGTCTATTATATTAAATCTGCCGTTATCAATTGAGCCCCAAGTGGATAAGAAAAATAACGGTAATTTTGGCTTTGGTAGTTTCCGGAAGAACTTCAATAATGGCAATTTTACTAATGCAGTTGATGTAATAGTTCTGTCACCAGAGACGGCCAGAATAGCTTTAAGATTGCGCTATTATCAGCTTGTTACGCGCGGGACTATTCCAGAGTGCAACGGCATTATCAAAGACGTTTTTGGTGGTAATAATTACGTCCTCGATGGTCTGGATATGACAATGACCTATGTTTTCAATGAATCGATACCATCTGACGTAAGAACGGCTCTTGATTACTATGATTTACTACCACGGCCATCGGCTGTAAGATTGAAAAAAGTTTATAGCCCTAACTCCGGTTTTGGATTTGGTGGGTTTAGAAAGAATTTTAATAATGGAAATTTTAGGAGCGGAGCATGAGCAAGTATTTTGGCACACCGTTTGCCAATAACGGTGACAAGAATTCAATCCCTGATGCAGCCCAGCCAAGTGGCGTTGTAAGCTACGCTGATGGCTACGGCCCAGACTATGAGAAAGACCAGACAACCGATGCCGAAGCAAAGGACGTGCCACGCCAGTCAGAAAACCAAGTTAAGTTTGATATTACTGATAGCATTAGACAGCTTCAAGAGTTCGGCTACTGGCCTTACGGAGCTGATGTTAACTACCCTTTAAACGGCCATGCGCTTGGTAGTGACGGCAATGTATACAAAGCTTTATTGGTGAGCGGCCCTGATCAGGGCGGCGACATAGACCCAGTTGGCGACACTACTGGCGCATGGGTCTTGGCATTTTTCGGGCCTCAAAATCCTCAGGCGCGCAATCGCATCGTTAACCCGACTAATGCTATTAGTCAAGAGAATGGGTTTGGTACGGTATTCGCGGGAGTCGATACCAATTTCTATGTGTCCGATGAAGTGTTCACTAACACCTCTTTAGCGTCTAATGCAGGGGTACAACGCAGCTATCAGACTTTAGAAGGTGAGCGGAGCGTGCGACTTCTGGTAACAACAGCCGCCACAGACCTATCCGCTAGTAACACGGCGGGGACGTTCGGTATAAAAATGGAAAAGTCCAACCTCAGTCAGCTAGACAACGGTGATGTTGCGGTGGCGTTTAAGGTGCGTACCAACTGGGCGGGGAAGCTGTCACTGGCGTTTAGGAATGGTGCCTTAACAAGGTCTTACGTTACAGATATAGATGTTGTTTCAGGTATTAACCAAGTATTTAAGGTTATCCCTTTTGAAGCTGACACCGTTGGGTCACAGGCGGCACAGAATGGCACTGGGTTAGTGGTAAATATCGGGTTTAATAATGAAGGGGATGCCCAGCAAGTAGCAGCTAATAATGACGCTTGGCAAGCAGGACTAGCATACTGCTCAGATGATTCTACGCAGTGGACTAAAACAATAAATAATTATGTGGAAATTACTAATCGTGACTTGTACGGTGGTTCAGTTGCTAGGCAGTTTCAACCCAATAAGTACCAACAGGATTTGGCTGAGTGTAAGTGGTATTTCGAGCAATTAAACTATAAGGGTGTCACCCGCATCTCAATAGGGCAAGCAACGGCGGGCGCTATTGCAACGGCACCCATTAACTATATAGAAAAAAGAGTAGACCCTCAGATAGGCAAGATTGGTAGTATTTTAGTATTGACTGCAAGCGGAGGCAATGCGGGAGGAAATATAAGCTTTATATCCCGAGGCAAAAATAATGCTTTGATTGATATTACCGGAGCTGTTGGGTTAGCGCAGGGCAACGCTGTAGGAATATTCGCGGATGGTGTAGTAACAATTAATATAAATTCGAGGTTATGATGAAAAGTAGATATTTAAGAGACGGGAGCGTTCAAGCGTCAACAGGTGAATGCGCAGACTTAGAAACTTTAATCCTGCGAGGACTTGTTCAAAAAAACGAGTTTGTCACACCCTATGTCCCATCTAAGGAAACACCTGATGGGAAAATAGCCGCAATACGTGAAGTGATATCAGAACATATTGAGAAAGCAGCAAGGGGTGCGGGGCTTTTCGGCTTTGACAGCATTATCACGGCGGTAAGTTATGCTGATGACATGGCAGATACAGTTAATCAGCCAATGGGTGCAGCGCTTGTTATTTTCCGCCGCGATTGTTGGTCAATAGGTCGTGAATTCCTATCTGGTTGGCAAAGTGGCGGGGCCGAACCCACGCTAGAAGAAGTGATCGCAAACCTTCCTGAGTTTGTGGAACCGGTTAATGGGTAACGGCTGCGGCCCCGCTTGGCTGCCCAGCTGGATCAAATCGCTACTATTTGATTGGTTCTTTGAAGCTTCATGCGATAAACATGATATTGGCTACACAAAAGGCGGTGATGAAATTCGCCGTTTTGAGTGTGACTGGAAGTTTTGGCTTGCTATGAAAAAAGATACTTTGAGATATTCAGGCCTGAAACGCTTAATAAGGTGGGTTCAGGCCATTTTGTATTTTACATTGGTGCGATTATTCGGATGGAAATTTTTTAATTACACATGAAATACTTATACCAAACCAATGGCCATCCACATGGCACCAAGGCATTATTAATGCTAATGGGTGTCGTGTGTGTAGTAAGGACGGTAGCGCCGCTTTTTGGGATGCCTGAGCCTGATTATACTGGCATGGCTGCAATGTTAGCCGCCTTGGGTGCTACCTATGCGGGAAGGCAGCACACAGAGCGCGACAAGGGTTAGGTTATTGGCGTTTCATTAACAAATGTAAACGATCCGCTCACAATTCCATCCATGCCAGCTGTTTTCTTTACTTCAAGAAGGTACTTTGTATTTTTATTTAGATAAATAACATCGTACTCATTATCTATACTGTCATTTACTGGGTTTTTATTTGACGCAACAAAATCAATTCTACGTATTGTCTTTGCTGGATCTGGTGTCGCGGTGACGCCAAGGTGAGCGATACCAGGAGCATCGGGTAAGGCTAAAGGATTGAGACGATCATTGGCATTTAAAAATACATCTGGGATTCCACCTGAGTACTCCTGACCAGAATATAGGCTAATTGCCACCTCGGACTGATCGATTGAAATACGTCTATTCTCTATTCTGCAAAAAGAATCCCCTGTTTCTACACCTAAAAGGACAGGTGTTGCATCGGTTAGAATTTGAGTTGGTAGCGCCAAAAGCCAAACTAGACCATCTCTTATTTCTTCACGTGCCGTCATGATTACCCTACCTTTATGTTGCGCTCATGCGCTTGATGCTTAAGCAGGGCGGTTCTGATGCGCTCCTGCTCTTGGATTTCTTGATTGATGATTAGGCGCTGCTTGAAGGACTGTAAATTTATAAGAATAATTGATATAGAAACAATTAGGCCGACCATAATGATAACTGTTTTGAACATGTCACCTTGGATAAAGTTAATCCAATTGGGGGCAGTCGCAATCGACCCCCCTATCACAAGCGCAGTTTTCCCGCTCGCCGCGCCCTGTATTATATCTATCAGTTGATCTTTCATAAAAGCCCATTATTAAATGAAGGGCGCTAGACCCTAAGGCAAAGAACGCCACGATGATTGATATTTTTTCAAGCACTTACACCCCAGCTCTATTAGCGTTAATGCTAAGAATAAACCATAAATAATTGTGAAAAGCATATCATACGCAAAAGCTGAATAGCCTATTTCATATATAAACCACCCCACAATATTACAGATTATACATATCAAGGACAATAAACAAACTAAAAGAGATGTGGTGTTGAATTGAGCGAAGGTGACAATCAGGGCTATGACCAGAGCATTAACTACAGCCGCATGCAAAAAGAAGTGGTCGTGCTGAATCACTGGCGCAAAATATTGAAACAATGCAGAGAATGAAGCGAACACCAGGAGTGGTAGTTTATTTCCGCTCACGGTGAAAATTATAGCCATCACTGCTAGAAATATAAGTATGTTTATTAGCATTTTTTACCCCTGGTTAAGTGAGTGCCATTGAATTAAATCATGATTCCGCTCTAAACATTGCCGCATTATTTCGGCATTGAGTAGATCAGTCTTAAGCATTGACGCGGGCTTTGATGACGTATCCGCGTAGAATGGGCCGCAACTAACCAGAAGGCTCGCATCCGGCTGAGGGCATATTTCCATTTCCGGTTGCGGTATTGAGCGTGCATTGGGTTTGCTTGCGCACCCTGAGATAATCAGGGCCAAGGCTGTCACAGCCAGTACTTTCACCAATCGTTTCAGCATCTTCAATTTCCTGTTGTAGTTCAATTAATTTATCAGCCGTTGCTTCTGCCCTGCGATTGGCGTTTTCAACCTGCCTGGCATACTGCTTTTTCAGCTTGGCTTGATTTTCAATATTCCAATCATACTGATGCTGGGTCTGTATCGCAATTTCATCTTGCCAGAGCGCCCGCTCTTCAAGTCGGCCAAGGTCAATGAATTGCTCTCGTTTCTTCTCGATATAGGACTTGGCCATGGATGCCATCCCCGTTATCAGTATCAGCATGATGACGATTGCATAAGGCTTTTTGAAGAGGCTAGTCATAGTCATTAACCTTTTTCCACCAATCGGCAACATCAAAGCCCGGGCAAGTCTTGCGGGGGTCTAAATCGGTATGGCCTATAATCCATGCCTCGGGGTAAATGGTTAGCCACTGCATAAGGACTTCGTGCAATGATAAAAGCTGCTCTTCGGTTGCATCACCACCTAGACCAATTAGACATACACCCAATGAAATTGAGTTTTGAGCGCCTACGTGTGAGCCTTTCCAGTAAACAGGGCGCCCCATTTCAATAGTGCCATCTTCCAGAATCACGGCATGATAGCCGATACCGTCCCAGCCTTTTTCGAGGTGCCAACGGTGAATGGTTGCGGCATTGTCGCCACGGCCTTGGGGTGAATCTGAGCAGTGCACTACTAGATTTTTAATCATCATCTTTCCTTAATTTTTCAATCGTGGCTTGCTGGATTTGCTTTTCAGCATCTGTTTTATGGGTTTGAAGAGCGCTGTCACGACCGCTAATGAACACCCAGCAATCACATGCAAAGAATACAGCCATGAATATCCAGAAGCCAAACCATTGTAGGTTATTTTCCATTTTCATCAACTACGTATTTAAACTGGCCAGATTTAGCCAAGGCTTCAATAAACTGCTCAACCGTGAAGTGCGTCACATCGTGCAATTCCGTGGCCTTTTCGATGAATATTTCAGCATCGGTTTTTATGGGGCGGAATTTAAGCCCATCATTTGAGTAATAAATAGCATAATTGCCATTACCGTCAATGCCAACAACCTGAAATTCGTCAGGCTCTGTGCATTTGTAATTAAAGGCAGTTATTGTAAGTGAGAGCCATATTGCAGGAGCCAGTTGGTCGCTAACCTCACACTCTTCACCCACCTCTGGCATGTACACCGCTGGCTCTGGGCGGTGATGGATTTTAATGTGTCCAGATTCAACTGCGTTTACTGTCCATGACGCCCTGTTAGTGTTATAACCTGTCGTGCTTATAATGCCCCAGCCGGAGTGATCTATTAAGTCTTTCTCTAAATCTTCAATCCATATAAACAGGCTACCGGGCTGATTAGCATCCCACCACGCTATATCTTTTAACTGCTCATTAGTCGGCATAATCTTTCCTTGTTAATTACTGTTATTTTTCACTGAAAAAGCCGCAATTAAGCGGCTCTGTTAGGGTGATTTTAGTAAGAGTTACGGGTTAGATAGCTCTTTGGCGGTAAACCAACGACTACAAAGCGTGCCTTCTTTATTTGCCCATTCAACTTCATAAAGATTAACCTGCCCATAAGCTCGCTCAAGACGGCCAACAATCACACCTTTTATTCCAAGATCCTTTAATAGGTTTGGCTGCACTTCTTGCTCTACTTCAAACGTGTTAACTTCAGACATTTTATTTCTCTTAATCTTAGCAGCTCAAAATAAACTACTCTCACCAAAAAGCCGCAATTAAGCGGCGATGGTTATTTAATATTACTGGTTACTTCATGACCTCTTTCATCAGAGCGTATGTTTTCGGGGCTTTCCGAGCATTGCACCAGTCAAATCCAACCTCGTCCAGAAAGCACTTTTCAACCTCTTCCCAGCGATCTATTAACAACTCCCAGTCATCACTCAGGTCAGCTATGGTGTCAAAATGATTCTCAATTTCTGGAATCTCTTTGACCAGTTTCAGGCATCGGTTAAAATCTGCGGGGTCGCTTGGTGCATGATTTCCAAATGATCCCTTGTTTTCAATACCAACAGCTGCAAACGCCATAGCCTTTGAGCTTACGCCAGTTTCTCCGGAGGCAATCCAGACTAATATTTTCTTTTCTATGCTCATTTCAGCTCCGTTATTCAATTGGCGCTCTCGTATGATTGCGCCGTGGTGTGTGGTTATTCAGGCTTTATTTTGATAATGATTGAAATATCATTTCCGGCCTTATCATCGGAGTTTATCATTGCCATCTCAGGCCCCTCAGCTACACCACAGTATCCGTAGGCTTCATTTAGCTTTTTTGTCGCGTAAGCAACAATATCTTTCAGTACTTCATTTTCCATTATTCATCTCACTTATTGGTTATGCCCCACTGTGTTAGCTGGGGCTAGGGGTTATTCAGCTTTTTCAGCCGCCTTTTCGATCTTGTCAAAATACTCAACCAGATCATCTATATTCGAGGACATTAATTCGAGTATTACCGTTTGCTTGTGCAGCTCAAATTCCAGCGTATTATCAAAATCTTCAGGGTCAAACATATCACCAGAATCTTTAATTGATTTGATTTTAAAGTCATCGGTCAGCATGAACGTCAAGCCACCTTTTGATAGGCTTAGGCTTTTAACGATATAGTTAGAGCAAAGCAGCTCTTCAACATGAGCAAGGTTGTAGTCAGTTGAAAACTTAATGGTTTGGCTTTTATCTTCAATGCTCTGAAGGTTTAGTTTTTCACCAAAATAAAACCCAGCAATCATTAGTTCGCTGTTGCTTCGGATGCTATCAAGAGCAGCCGTTCCAACGCTATTTGATACACCACAAACATGCAGCGTAGTTGTTTTAATTGACCCTTGAAGTCTTGTTAGGCAGTTCATTAAGGCACTTGCATGGTCTTTATTTGAACTGTCAATTAAAAGAACCTGGCGCTCAGTGTGGTAAAAGGCACTGAATCGGGCAATTTTTGTCAGGGCTCGATGGCATAATTCCATCATCACGTCTTCTTTAATTGCTGTTCGCTCTTTTTTCATAGGCGTTCTATCTTCAATATTCTCTATTGATTTGATGATTTTCTGGACTTCGTTATTGATTGCACTACTTGGGATGTCTTTTTGCTCGTAAACAAAGTCAATACGATAGCCATTTTCAAGCTTTACGAGTGACGACTCTTTAGCAAAGCCAAATGTTCTGAATTGGGTCTCGGCACATTCAGTGTAAAGCAATGCAGGACTAGCAATTAACTGACGCTCTAAAACGCCGATTTCAGGTAATTCAGTTTTGAAAGTTGTAATATTTTTCATGATTATCTTCTTATTAATTAATTAAAATTCGAACCATCCGGAAATACCGGACAGTTCATTTGGATTTAAATTGGGTCGCCATCAACCGCAGTGGCCTGACCTTCAATGACTTCGCCAGTCGATTCAATTACCGTCTCTGGCTGCTGCTGCGGTGCTGATCTCAGATCGTTATTGATATCATCAGTTGAGGCTGGGCCAGTTGGTGCGCTGCTGTCAGGCTCATTGAGATCATAGTTTTCATTGTCAGATGACCACATTTGATCAATATCAGCACTGCTTGGAAGCATTTTTGAGATGCGGCGAATGACTGATTTAATGGCCATTTCTTCAAACCAGTCTTTCCATGGGCCACGGTCACCGCCACGGCTTACGGCTTTAACTTTTTTGATTTGCTTCATGCTCATTATTTCAACAACGGTGCCACCATCTTTAAGCTTAGCCACTGCATAAACACCAATGAACTCGCCGCGCTCACCAAACCAGTCTGGTTTATGGTCGGGCACAGTATCAACCGCTGGGTTGTATGCGAACGGGTCATCTGAATAAACAGGCTGGGCTATAATAGTGCTTAGCTCACCTGAGTTGCGAAGCTTTTTAAGGACACCCGCTACCATGGGCATGTACTGGGCCTGCTTACCAAAGCAAACCAATGCAGCTTCTCGACCATCGATTACCAAGCCATCTTGAGCCGCTTTTTGACAGGCATTGAAAACGCTCTGGCGGTCAGCACTTAAAATGGCTGGGTTATTTTGAACTGCGCCCATGACTGTTCTCATGAATTTTTCAGGTTTAATGTGAGCAGGCAATACTGATTGAAGCGCCTTTTTTTGGGTGGCCAGCTCTTGGCCAAATGCTTTTAATGCGATTTCTTTTGACATGGTTATTTCCTATTTATACCAACGTGGTAATTCGATTGTCTCAACCTGCTCAGAATAAGCTGGCCATACTTGGGATTGTTTACATTGCTTGAAATCACCAAGCAATTCTTTGTACTCAGTTCGGCCTTGAGCGACGCCATCAAGATCAAGATTGTATACACCCACTGCATGAGGCGGCTTGGTTTCAACTGCAATGAATATAAAGCCTTTTGCAGGTGCGCCATTCACTTGCTCATACCCATCAAAGTACATGGCGTTTTGGCGGTGATATCCAAACTTGGCAATTGAGCGGGAAAATTCTTCAAGTGAAGCATCACCCGTGGTTTTTAAATCAACCAGGTAATCATTGTGGATCCAATCAATACGAGATTTACACTGATAACCGGTTTCTGTGTCCTCCCAAAAAATTGACACTTCAGGGCGGCCACTGCTTAAAAGCTTGGATGCCGTTGGATGGGTCATGACGCTTGCCTTAATATCCCGTGCAAGCTCTAGCTCAGTATCAGTGGCGATTGTTTTATTGCCAACATGATCCAAGTATTTAACGTAATTAGACGCATTCACATAATCATCATTTTTAATGACAACGCGCATTCCGACGATATTAAGCCAATTGACATATTCGCAGGCTTTATCAAGATGCTCTTGCTTGCAGATTTTCAGATTTTCGCGCTCACATTTGGCTTGAAATTCAGCGTATTCTTCTTTCCCGCCCTTGGTGCGCTTGTTGATATCGGTTGGGGTTACTGCGAAAAGCTTGGGGATATCGTGAATGCTTGCACTTAGCAGTGTTTCGGCAATAACCAAAGCGTCACCCGTTGGAGTATTTACCTTACTGCCATCGTCGACTATATAGAGGTCATTAAAACTCTCACTCTGGATTGAGGCGATAATGTCACGAACAATCTGTTTGCGTGAAAGGCTTGGGTCATGCTCTTGGGCAATGTAGAACGACTCTTTAAAGGCCGCTTCACCTTCCAAGATAAGCTTGTGAGCAACTGAGCCCAAACGCATACTAGGGGTAGGTGTGAAGGGCTCTGTCATATAAGACAGGCAATGAGCAGCGCTTCGCTTCATTCGTCCCAGCGTTGAATTGCTGGCGGCTGGATATGCGAAGTAGTCCGCTTCCGGCATATTGAAATCAATTTTATTCATGTGTTAGTCCTTTGTTGGTGTCCGGTAACTATATTTCACTACATAGGGAAGTGTCAAGATAATGTGAGAAATTCTTTTTTCCCGCTTTTGTGTTGATTTTTAGTGAATTCACATTTATGCTTGAGTGAATTAACCACCAGAGCGCCATAGTATGCCGATGAACAAGCAAGAACAAAAGCACCCTATTCTTGAGGAGGTGCGCCGACATGGGAATATAACCCGCGCTGCCACTGCATCGGATGTGAGTCGTAGAACCATTCATTACTG
>TARA_R110000850_G_scaffold15328_13_pt1 | contig 20954 bp, 31 predicted proteins | sample TARA_R110000850 | Tara Oceans TARA_R110000850 (sample SAMEA4397586) | marine metagenome | biome: Polar Biome; feature: [SRF] surface water layer (ENVO:00010504); material: water (ENVO:00002006), including particulate matter (ENVO:01000060) such as... | depth 5 m | reverse complement strand
GGATTCCAGCAACGGCAGCAACGTAATAGAGACATTACTGTTAATGCCGAGATTACTATTGCTGAAATGATATCCGGCAAAGACATTATTGCTTCATATCGTTTAGTAACTGGCAAGGTCGAAACTGTAGAAATATCTATTCCGGCCGGAGCACGTCCAGGTATGCGTATTGAATATTCTGGAATGGGAGACGATTCGCACGCTACTATCCCACGTGGCAACTTATACGTACTTATAGCAGTAATTGGGGAGAAAAATTGGCAGGTTCGAGACAATGATCTTTACACTGGCAAACAAGTTAATGTAATTGATATGATGCTTGGGGTAAAGATTGAATTTGAAACACTAGAGAAGAAGAAAGTCTCACTAAAGATACCTGCAGGAACAAAGGCAGGTACAACGTTTGGAATAATTGATCACGGTATTCCAGACGCAAATACTAAAAAGAGAGGACGGTTGTTAGTACAAATACAGCCTGACATTCCGCAGTTAAGTGATGAACAAATAGTTAAGTTACAAGAACTTAAAGACTTAATGTCAAACTAAGTCATTGACAATAAAGATATTGTAGTGTATAATAGTTATTATTATTATTAACATTAAAGTGTCATTACAGGAGAAGTACAATGGTAGAACCATCAAAAGAGTTAGCAGCAGCGTTCGAAAGCGCGGTTAGTTTAGCTGTAAAACATAGACACGAGTACGTTACACTTGAGCATTTGCTCTATTCGATGTTAGAAGATGAGACCTTTGTAGAAGGAATTAAGCAATACGGCGCCAATGCAAAACTTATTCAGACAGAAGTCGAAACAGCAATAAACACTACTATGGACGACATTAAAGTTGCTGCTTCAGGAGGCGTAGTGAAGCCTAAGAAAACTGCTACTGTCGAGCGTGTTCTTAATCGCGCATTTACACAAGTACTGTTTAATGGCGGCTTGCAGATACAACTAGTAGACGTACTGCTTAGTATGCTTAGTGAAAAGAAAAGCGCGTGCTGTCACTATTTAGAACAAGGCGGCATTAAAAAAGAAGAATTTGCAGAACATCTAAATGCAGAACTTGAAGAAATATTTGAAGCTGACGATATTTCATCAGCAGAAGAGAAAGCAATTAATTCGTTTACAACAGACCTTAACGCAGAAGTACAACGCAAAAAAATCGACCCTGTTATAGGACGAAGCGCTGAAGTTGACGCTATTGCACTTGCGCTAGGCAGACGTAATAAAAGTAATATTATACTTGTTGGCGACCCGGGTGTTGGTAAAACTGCAATTGTTGAAGGCCTTGCACACAAGATTGTTAACGGAGAAGTTCCAGAGTTCCTTAAAGAATATACCACATTTAGTTTAGACATCGGTGCTATGCTTGCTGGGTCTAAGTACAGAGGCGACTTTGAAGAGCGCTTTAAACTTGTGATTAACGGCCTTATGAAGCGCGGCAAAACAGTTTTATTTATTGACGAAGCACACATGATTAGCGGCGCAGGTTCAGGCACGTCAGGCGGCTCAAATGACCTTGCTAACATGTTGAAGCCGGCGTTAACTAAAGGCGACATTAAAGTTGTTGCTGCTACTACATGGGAAGAGTATCGCAAGTCTTTTGAAAGTGATCGCGCACTTATGCGCCGCTTCCAGAAAGTTGTTGTTGAAGAACCTACTCCGAGCGAAGCTGAACAGATATTACTTTCTATTAAACCTTACTACGAAGAATTTCACGGTGCTACTATTACCCCAGCAGCATGTAAAGCAGCAGTGCACCTTTCCGTTAAATACCAATCAGACAAGAAGCTACCTGACAAGGCAATTGATTTAATTGACTTAGCTTGTTCACGCTTTAAATTACTTGGTGTTAAAGAGAAGAATGTAGACGAAGCAGAGATACAATACGAAATGTCTAAAATGGTTAACATGCCAGAAGACCGTATTGCAGAACGCGAAACAGAAGGCCTTGTAAATCTTGATAAAAACTTACGGTTACAAGTATACGGCCAAGACGAAGCTATTGAAACACTTGTTGATAAAGTACTTGTGTCGCAAGCAGGGTTACAAGACGATGATAAGCCTATTGGATCATTTGTATTCATGGGGCCCACAGGCGTTGGTAAAACTGAAACAGCTAAGGCACTTGCTAAAGAGCTTGGTGTTAAGCTAGTACGCTTTAACATGTCTGAGTACATGGAGAAACATTCCGTTGCTAAGTTAATTGGTTCCCCTCCTGGCTATGTAGGCTTTGATGACAACGCAGGACAGCTTATTACTGAGCTACAAGAAAATCCTAATTGCGTATTGTTAATGGATGAGATCGAAAAAGGCCACCCTGATATTGCACAGATATTATTACAGATAATGGACGACGGCAAGATTACCGGATCTAACGGCAAAGTTGCTGATGCACGTAATGTAACATTAATCCTTACAACTAACTTAGGTGCCGCAGTAGCTGAAACACGTACCATAGGGTTTAGCAAGGACGAAGGCACTAAGGGACATACAGACGAAGAATTTAAACGCTTCTTTTCCCCTGAGTTCCGCAATAGACTAGACGGTACTATTATGTTTGGCAAGTTGTCTAAAGAAGTTATGCTTAAGATTGTTGGTAAGTTTATGCTTGAACTTAAACAGAAGGTTGTTGATAAAGGCATTGAGATTAAAGTTACTGATGAAGCGTTTGACTTTTTAGTTGAAAAAGGCTTTGATCCGCTTAACGGTGCTCGTCCTTTGAAACGTGTTATTGATGTAGATATCAAGCGCAAGTTGTCTAAAGAGATGTTGTTTGGTTCGTTGAAGAACGGCGGAACAGTTACTATACATGCACACAACGGCAAGCTAGAGTTTGATGTTCTTCATAAGGAAGTGGTGCTTGAAGAGATCTAAAACTACAAAGTTATTTTTTAACAAGTATCTTTATAGACTTACGCTAACAACTCCACATGCTCAACTATTTAGAAGTGCCGTTAAGAAAAGGCGAGACGATATTCTAAAAAGTGCGCAAAATATAGTTGATTCTAAAAACGGAATAGATAGGCACGGGTGTTTTAACGTGCCTATCGTCCCGAAGTGTACATCTATTGAAATGTCTGCTAACTCCTTTAACGAAGCTAAACGTATTACTTGTCAAATTGATCACCTAAAAGATCCTTATATGATACGTGTACAGCGTCCAATAATTAATATCTATTCAAATAATAATGCAGAACTGTTAAAGATAGCACGTAAGCTTGAGGACAAGACGGTAATTGCTTATTGTGCTCCTGACGCAGCTTATCTTAAAGAACTTATTGCAGGCAAGGTACTTGTTACGCGCGACCTTAAAGGATTTAATTATCGCGTAGCATTGCACAAGGTAACTGACTTTACATTTGTTGACTGGGTAGAAAAGCAACCTGATAGATTTAAAATTTCAGATGCAGCAGCACGACAACTGCGCGAAGGGGTTACGTTATTCAATAGTCTAATTTACGTTAGAGACGAAAAGATGGTAACAATGCTACGCATGAGACTTGACGGCAATAGCCTTGGTGCCGTACACGAGCTAGTTCATCAGTAACTAGATAAATAGTTACATGGCGACTAGCGAAACAATATTAAGTAATCAAGTACACCCGGGCGATAGCAGTGTCGAAACTGTTATCGGCGATAAATTCAAAGGCGACGGCTTCTACGGAAGATCCGATGGACTACATACGGCACAATATGCTGTAGGAGGGTTCATCGGCACCGTGGTTATGCAGGCTACGGTAGCTGTTAATCCAATAGAAGCTGACTGGTTTACACTAGCAGAAACAGAACACATCAGTCCATCCACGGACGACGGCAACGCTAATATCAGTGTTGTAAAGAATTTCACAGGCAATTACACTTGGGTGCGTGCTACTGTTCAGAACTGGACAGACGGCAGCGTTACTCAAGTGCTATTAAATCATTAAGGAAAAAACATGGAACACTATATTGCAGTTGCTATTGAAGAAAGCAGCATTAAAGAAAACGATAACAGTATAGCCGAATCTCTAATGGGAATGGCAAACGTGCTGTTTGAATCAACTAATGTAGTTCCGGACATTGGTCTAGGCGAATCGGTTGATGGCAAAACAGTTTTTATGATAGAACTTCCGGCACATCCTACAGAAGAACAAGCTACTGTACTTGCAGAAAAGCTTGCTAACAAATTATTTGACGCTGATAATGAAGACTTTGATATATACATATCAACAGAGGACGAGCAATGAGACTAGACGAACTAGACGCTTCTAGCAATCAAGAGCCAACAGACTTAGGTTATGATGTAGTTGACGATATTGTTGTGTTTATGCGCAATGATAAAAACTTTTATCGCAAGCATTATTTTCCAAAAATGTCAGAGATTGCACACAACTACAAAAAGACGCAGCAACTTAATCATGAATCATGTAACGAGATGGTCGATGCTGCTATTCCCGCCTATTGCAAAAGATACGAAATTTTACAAGACCCTAAAGATGTCTTTACAAAAGAAGACAGGTCTGCTATAATAAGTTTAATCTTCGACGAAGAAGAAGAACAGATTAAAAACGGCGGGTACTAAATGCGGTATGATGATTTTAAACCTAAAGCAAAGAAACTAGGACGTGCGTTTAACCACCTAGAAGATCTTGTATTCTTTCACGGTGCAGAGGGTGCGATAGAAGCACTTGAACACTTACGTGACTTTGCTACAGACAATGGGGCGAAATCAATTCGTATGAAATGGGACGGCAACCCGCAAGTATATTGGGGAAGAGACGAGAACGGTAACTTTTCACTTGCAGGACACAATGGATGGGAGCGCGGCGCGCAAGCTACAAGTCCAGAACAGCTAGAAGACTTTATTGTTAACGGTTCTGGCAATCCTAAGACTCCTGAACAAAAAGCAGCGAGGCAAGAATTTGGATCTAAATTTGCAAGCCTGTGGGATATGTTTGAAAGAGCAACTCCAACAGACTTTAGAGGATACGTTTATGCAGACGCCTTATATTTAGACCTCCCGCAGTTAAAGGACAGTGTATACACATTTTGTCCTAACCCACATTCAAAGACATGTTATCACGTTAGACAAGAAAGCGACTTAGGTAAGCGTATTGCTAAATCAAAAGCAATGGTAGTAGGTCACGCAGAGTTCAGCGAGTTCGGACAATCAGACGAAGCACAAGTTCCAAAGAAAGATTTTAGTGAATTTAACAGTTCAAGCGAACTGATTGTGCTCGGGCCTGTTTACAATTCTAAACCAGTTAAGGTAGACACAAGAGCCATTGACGAAACCGAAGCGTATGCTAAACAGCACGCGAATCATATCAACAGCTTTTTAGAAAGTATGAAAGGACTGGCTGACTTAAAGGATATAATCTATCGCTTTGTTAACCAAACAGCAAAAGCAAAGAAACTTGACCAACTTAGCACTAACTTATTTTGGAGTTGGCTTAAGACTAGTAAAGTATCAGTAAACAAGCAAGCAAAGATTAAAGAGTTAGATGCCAATTACCAACAAGCACTGAGTGTTATATTTGAACTGATTCAGCGCATTCAAGGTACAAAGGACGAGATCATTGATCAAATTGATGGCGAGCAAGGCGACATTTGGGATACAAACGGTGAAGGCCGTGTACGCTATGCAGACAAGAATAAGAAGTTCGGAAATGTTAAATTAGTTCCTCGAAAACAGTGGGTACCAGGATAATGAGATTACGTAAAATGTTCGAAGGCGACGAAAAAAGTGTCGGAATGATCTTTGGAAGATTTAATCCTCCTCACAGAGGACACAAAGCAGCATGGGAAATGGCAGCTAAGAATCCTGCGTGGTATGTTGGTACAAATAAAAGTACGATAGGAAAGAAAGATCCATTACCGTATGACGTAAAAGTACAAGCAATGAAAGCTATTATGCCAGAGGTTGCTGAACATATTATTCCGCACCAAAGCTGGATTACACTAGCAAGTGCGATATACAAACAACACCCGGACGCTGTACTTAAAATTTATACAGACGAAGCATGGGTCATTAAAGCATTACAGCAGTACAATGGCGTTGAAGGTAAGCCGCATGGTTATTATAACTTTCCTCGCATAGACGCTGTAGGGACGCCACGATTAAGCTCTGCGACGGCACTACGCGATGCTGTTGCACAAGGCGATCGTGCTGCATTTGCTAACGCAGCAGGTGTTGGGGCTGATACAGATGTCGGCGGTATGCCATACTTTGACGTTGTTAATAAATACTTAGCACCGTACTTAAACGAATCAGTTGAAGAAGATTCTGATGATGCACTAAAGTATGCTACTAAGCAGCACACTGGCCAAACAAGATCAGACGGTAGCGCGTATATTAAGCATCCAGAAAGAGTGGGCAATACTGTTGCTAAGTTAAAGAAATCTAAAAACTTAGACGCTATTATCTCCGCAGCGTACTTGCATGATACGATAGAGGACACTGATACAACGCACGAAGATTTAGAAAAAATGTTTGGAGGGTTAGTTGCTAGTATAGTAAAAGAACTGACGTCAGACAAAGAACAAATTAAAAAGATCGGTAAGGAAGCATACTTAACTAATAAAATGATTAAAATGTCATCTTATTCGTTGGTTGTTAAATTAGCCGATCGCTTAGACAATGTACAAGACATTGCTTCTGCAAAAACTCCTGAGTGGAGAGAGAAGTACAAAAATCAAACATTAGGCATTTTGTCTAAATTAGAAGCTGGCCGGGAGTTATCGAATACTCACAAGCAGTTGATATCCATGATCAAGGATAAACTACAAGAGATCAATAGCGACGAACTAGGAGAAAAAGTTATGAAAGCTAAAATGTTTAAAGGCAAGAAAGCAGTAAAAGAAAACAGCACATCACTAAATGAAGAAAGCTGGCAGCTGGATATTTCGAAAAAGATAGAGGGCCTAGGACCGTATATCGAAGCGTTTGGCAAATACGTAGAGAAGACTATGAGTAACAACGATGCCCAAGCGTTTAAGCATTCGAAAGTGATGCAAAAACTTCTAGCAAGAGCTTTAGACGAAATCATGGCTGATCTAAATAACGGAATGGGCAGCGGACAGGAAAGTAACGTTGGCGAATCAGACTTTGAAATTACTCCAGAGCAAAAGCAGCTAATTGAATATGGTCGTAAGCTAATGGAAAAAGGCGCTGAACACAGCGATGATAACGTTAGTGCAATGATGTCAAAAGTTGGTAATAATCTTCTGAAGTACGGCACAGCGTCCGGTGCAAACAGTATCGCAGATCTTGAAAAGCTAACTGGCGTCAAAGAAGAAACCATTCTTAAAATGATGGACTATGCTAAGACATCTATTGAGCAAGAAGGCTCGGCTGAGGTTACAGGTCATACAGCAAAGCCTGGCGTTATATCTGATAGTGTAAGCGAAAGCATATACACTAATATGGAAAGCAAGCTACGTAACTTAAAATAATGCCAAACGATATTGAAAAGCTAAAGCAGCTTGCTGGTGTAAATGATTATCGCGCTCCTAGTAATCCACAAGAAGCAATGGAGAATATGAGCGCAACTGCTACTGACATAAAACAGAAAGAGCGCGAGCTTGGTGTTAAGCCGGGCGATCCTAAATGGTTCGACCTCTGGTTTGGTAAGAGCGGTGCAGGCAATACTCAAACAGGGTTTAGAGGAAGAACAAAGCGATGAGATTACGTGAGATTATATCAGAGTCAATTAGCGCAGTCGACTTAAAGCAGATTGAAAAATTTGCAGACAAAGTCTTTGCTAAGGTTGGCATTGATGTAGAATTTACTCGCCATTTTATAAATCGTTTAGAAAGCCGTGATTCAGAAATTACCGCAGGCGAACTAACAAGACTGTTTAGACAAGAAGCAAAACGGTGGGGTAAGCCTATTGCACAAATGGGGCCTGACGCAGAAGGTGTTATGAAAGATCTTAAGACAGATGTTAATGTTCCATTTATTCTTTACTGGAACAAAAATAATAAAGAATTAGAACTTCGTGCTAAAACAATCATGAAGAAGAAAAATTTTACTACACCAAATAGAGAGTTTCCAATACAATGAGATTACGTGGCTTATTTGAGAATCTAGATGTTAAAACCCCGTCTCCGATGACAATAGCAAAGAAGCACAATGTCTCGCTCGGAAGGGTGCATAAAGAGTTAAATAAAGGTATAAAAGTAGAACTTGAGCACACTACTGATAAAGCAGTTGCTCAAGAGATTGCCTTAGATCATCTAGGCGAATTTGTAGACTATTACGACAGACTTAAAAAGGCAGAACAATGAAGATTTGGGAAATAATGGAAACAGCATCAGCGGGCGGTTCAAGCGCTGGTAGCATAGCAGCAGTTGCCAATCCAGGCGCTACAGCTAAGAAGAGAAAGAACAAAAACGGTACTGTTAAGAATGCTCTTGACACTAACGATAATCTTATGGGCGGCGCCGCTGTAAAGCGATAAATACATTATGAGAGTTATTAAAGAAATAAACGCTTTTCAGAAAGGATTTAATTCTGTTCAGAAAGGCGGTAAGATCGGGCCTGACGCAGCTAGTAACTGGGCCAAAGGAATGTTTACTGGCAAAACCGATAAAAAAGACAAAAGCAAAGGGCCAAATAATTACACGCACTGGTTTAATGACGGTAAAGGTGTTAAGTGGAGCTTTGATAGCAAAACAGGTATGTGGGTTTCTCCTACAGGCCAAAAAGCTAAAAAGAAAGTAGGTATTAAAGCATTTAATAACGCTAAAAAAAGAAGTTCAGATATAAGTTTGAATACGGAGAGCACAATGGCTAAAACAAACGAAGGACTAGGTGACTTAGCTCACGTAGTTGAAAAAGATCACGAAGTACAAATGGCGCGAGCGCAACTTTATAAAATTGCAAAGCACGCTATCCAGTTACACGATATGATGCAAGGCATGGATCCAGACACTGATTTAGAGTCATGGGTACAGGCAAAACTAACTAAGTCAGCAGACTATATTGATTCTGTTTATCATCACTTAGATGCTAAGAACGCGGCTAAAGCAGAAGAAATGGATGTGTTAGAAACAGCTATTAAGCGTGCTCGTGATACTGGCAGTAAGGCCGATGTATATAAAGCAACACTAGAAGCTAAGATGAACACTAAGTATCTTAAGCAAAAAGGGTTAACAGGCGACAAAGCAAAAGACTCAAAAGCATACGCAAAGCCACGTGGCAAAATGCCACCTCCGACTATTGTCATGAAAAACAAAAAGAGTGACAAGCACGATGCACGTGGCAAGATCAAAGACATAGACTAATCACCACAGACGTTGTTTGGGTCATTATCGGCCCAAACAACACGTAGTTCCCCTCCTAACATATCCTTTCGTTGTGCCACTTCTAAGTATATTTACATATCTAGCTAATAAGTACGTGTGTATTAATTACAAAGTAGTTAAGTAAACACACAACGGAGAAACAAATGTCACGTACCTACGGTGCAGAAGAAAAGAAAAAACTAGAACGCCTTATCAAAGAAGGGTCAACAGTACTACAAGAAATTGAAGATTTGAATGAGGGCCTGAAAGAAACAGTTAAGGCTGTTGCCGAAGAGCTCGAAGTTAAACCGGCAATTATCAACAAAGCAATTAAAGTCGCATACAAACAGAACTGGGATCAGCACTATGCTGATTTTGACGAGCTAGAAAGTATTCTCGTCATCACAGGCAACGACAAGTAACACAAAGGGCCAGATGTAATAGTCTGGCCCTTTGTCTTCAGTAAATAAAACACAGTTCGCCACTTAAGGCAAGCACACGGTAACGCTGGCCATTAAACAGCAAGGAGAAATAATTTGTATGTAGATGCCATGTTCGACAGAAATGCCGACATTCTTAAAATAGTAGAGAGACGCGACGGAAAGCGTGTTTATCTTGAAGCTCCAGTAAAATACACATTCTATCATAAAGATCCAAGAGGTAAACATAAGTCTGTTTACGGTGATCCTTTATCGAGAATTGTATGCAAGAACACAAAAGAATTTCGAAAAGAGGTTGCTATTAATAAAAGCCAAGGACTTTTCGAATCAGACATTAACCCAATCTTTCAACACCTTAGTGAAAACTATCTTAATATCGATGCACCAAAGCTAAACATTGCTTTTTTCGATATCGAAACAGACTTTGATCCAGAGCGCGGATTTGCACCAACGGATGATCCGTTTATGCCTATTACTGCTATCACTGTCTGCTTAAACTGGATGGACTCAACGCTGATTACATTTGCTTTGCCTCCTAAAGGGTTAAGCATGGAAGAAGCAGTAGAGCAAGTTAAGGAGTTTCCTAACACGTATCTGTACGACGACGAGGCTAAAATGCTTGACGCATTCTTAGACGTTATTATAGATGCTGACATTCTTACAGGATGGAACAGCGAAGGCTATGATATTCCGTACACTGTTAATCGTGTTACACGAGTATTAAGTAAAGATGACACTCGTCGTTTTTGTTTGTGGGGACAACTTCCAAAGAAACGTGAATATGAAAAATTCGGCAAGGCAGCGGTAACGTATGATCTTATCGGGCGCGTACATTTGGATAGTCTAGCACTTTACCAGAAGTACAACTACGAAGAACGACATTCGTATCGATTAGATGCTATTGGCGAGATTGAGATTGGCGAGAACAAGACTGTCTATGAAGGCACACTTGATCAGCTTTATAACAATGACTTTAGAAAGTTTATTGAATATAACAGACAGGATACTGCACTGTTAGACAAGCTAGATAAGAAGCTAAAGTTTATTGACTTGTCTAATGAACTAGCACACGCTAACACTGTATTGCTACAAACAACACTAGGTGCGGTTGCGGTTACTGACCAAGCTATTATCAACGAAGCGCATTATAGAGGGTTGCAGGTTCCTAACCGTCCGCAGAATGACGGTAACACAGGAGTAGCAGGCGCGTATGTTGCATTCCCTAAAAAGGGTGTACACGAATGGGTAGGCTCAATGGATTTGAACTCACTATACCCTGCGGTTATTCGTGCGCTTAATATGGCACCAGAATCTATTATCGGACAATTACGCCCTATTGAAACTGATGCGTTTGTACAAGAACAAGTAGTATTAAAGAAAAAGACGTTTGCAAGTGCGTGGGAAGGCAAGTTTGGAACCCAAGAATACGAATATGTAATGGAAAAGCGCAAAGACATTACTATTACGCTTGATTGGGAAAACGGAAATACTGATACGCTTAGTGCTGCACAAGTATATGACTTAATTTTTGATAGTCATAATCCGTGGATGCTTTCTGCTAATGGCACAATCTTTACACACGAATTTGAAGCTGTTATTCCCGGACTGTTAAAACGCTGGTACAGTGAACGTAAAGACTTGCAAGCTAAAGCTAAAAAGGCTAAAGCAGCAGAGAATGCTACAGAATTTGTTTTCTGGGACAAACGACAGTTAGTTAAGAAGATTAACCTAAATAGTCTATACGGTGCGCTTCTTAATCCAGGGTGTCGATTCTTTGACAAGCGACTTGGACAGTCTACTACGCTTACGGGCAGACAGATTGTTAAACATATGAGTGCGCAGGTTAACGAAGTTATTACAGGAGAGTATGATCACGTCGGCGATGCTGTTATATACGGCGATACTGACTCGGTGTATTTTTCTGCATACCCTACGCTTAAAGAAGATATTGAGGCTGGCAAGATTCCGTGGACAAAAGAGAACGTTATTAAATTGTATGACCAAGTGTCTGAGCAAGTTAATACAACGTTTCCTAAGTTTATGGCAGAGGCCTTTCATTGCCCTAAATCGCGCTCAGACGTTATTGCAGCGGGTCGTGAGATTGTTGCTACTAGCGGCTTATATATTACTAAAAAGCGTTACGCAGCGCTTGTGTACGACGACGAGGGTAAGAGATTGGATGTCGACGGCAAGCCTGGTAAAGTTAAGGCAATGGGCTTAGACTTACGCCGTTCAGACACACCTGTTTTTATGCAAGACTTTTTGAAAGATGTTTTGTTTAAGGTGTTAACTAGCAACAGGGAATCTGAAATTTTAGATATGATTACAGAGTTCCGTAAAGGGTTTAGAGTTATGTCTGGCTGGGAAATGGGTTCGCCTAAACGTGCTAATAAGGTCAATCATTATCGTACATTGCAGGAGAAGCAAGGTAAGGCAAACATGCCTGGACACGTTCGAGCAGCACTTAACTGGAATACACTAAAGCGTATGAACAGTGACAAGTACAGTATTGAAATTACAGATGGCATGAAAGTTATTATCTGTAAGTTAAAGGCAAATCCAATGGGTTATACTTCTATTGCATACCCTACAGACGAATTGCGTATTCCGGTTTGGTTTAAAGAGTTACCGTTTGATATCGAAGCAATGGAAATTGCCATTATTGATAAAAAGGTAGGTAACTTAATCGGTGTACTAAATTATGACATCGAAGCTACAAAGCAGAATACTACCTTTAATAACTTTTTTGATTTTGGTGATTAATAATGAAGATAAAATTAGAATTTGAAATAGACACTGATGACGAAAATGACATTCAGGCTATCGAAAACGTAATTGAAAAACTAAAAGAAATGTTAGAGCTAATGCAATAATAGCTTTTATGACTCAGATATGAGCGTAACCTACAGTGTTACGCTTATATACTATACAAGAACACAACATCAAGTATCATATTAACGGAGAAACAAATGCAAGACATTTTAAAAGACATTGTAGCACATACACACGGACTTGGATTCCTTACACTAGTTAAGGTTTCTAACGACGACGATGACACAGTTATTAGTTCAATGACAGAAGATCGTTCTGTTGTATTAGCTGGTAAGACACACAGCAAAGTCAGCGAGTTTAAAGGCACGTTCGGCATGCCTAATTTAGGCTTGTTAGCATTGCACTTAAAGAACCCAGAGTACGGTTCGGGCAAAGTAGCAGTTATCGAAGCCGAGCGCAACGACGAGTTAGTTCCAACTCACTTGCACTTTGAAAACGCAGGCGGCGACTTTGAAAACGATTATCGCTTTATGAATCGTGTTCACATTGAAGAAAAACTTAAAACAGTTAAATTCAAAGGTGCAGCGTTTGACATTGAGTTCCAGCCGTCAATTGCATCAATTAACCGCATGAAGCTACAAGCGGCAGCTAATCCAGAAGAAGTTACCTTTAATGCTTACGTTGAAGATAGTAACTTAATTTTTAGATTCGGTGATGCATCTACGCACGCAGGCAAGTTTACTTTCCAAGCAGACGTAGCAGCATTAAAGCACACATGGTCATGGCCTGTTGCGCAGACTATTGCTATACTTTCGTTGCCAGGCACTGTTACAATGAGCTTGTCAGATCAAGGCGCAATGAAACTTAACGTCGATAGCGGCTTAACAAGCTACGATTACATTCTTCCAGCACAAGCAAAGTAGACAATAATGGAAAAGGACCTAACTAAAGCGCAACAGGACTATGCTTATTTTTTGCCAGCACTAAGTGGTTTTTACGCCACTTATGTCGGCAAGCAACGATCTAACCCTAACTACGTAGATCCGGCTAGGATCCCTTCTAACTTTTCCAACGGCATGGAATCGCTTAATTATCTTAACAAGCAAGAAGGAGAGTTTCACTATAAGTGGACTCTTTATTCTGCTGGTCATGCTGAACTTGACGTTAACAAAGATTCTCCTAAAGAAGATATGATCCGTAACCGAGATCGTAAAAACTCTTGGATGCTTGGTGATAGTGGTGGCTTCCAGATTGGTAAGGGCGTATGGGAAGGTAACTGGCTTGACCCTACTTGTTCCAAAGCAATGAAAAAGCGCACTGATGTGTTAAGTTGGATGGACTCGTATGCTGATTACGGAATGATACTTGATATACCTGCTTGGGTGTCACGCTCGCCTGCTGGTATTAAAGCTACTGGTGTTAGTGACTATCAAGGCGCGGTAGATGCTACCCGCATTAACAACGACTACTTTATTAGAAACAGAAACGGTAACTGTAAATTCCTAAACGTGCTACAAGGCGAAACATTCCAAGAAGCAGACGATTGGTATATGCAGATGCGTGATTACTGTGACCCAATAAAATATCCAGACGCACACTTTAACGGGTGGTCGATGGGTGGTCAGAATATGTGTGATGTGCATCTTGTACTTAAACGCCTTATTGCATTACGCTTTGACGGCTTTTTAGAGAAAGGCGTACATGACTACATGCACTTTCTAGGTACTTCAAAACTAGAGTGGGCTGTATTACTTACATCTATACAGCGTGCCGTACGCAAGTACCACAATGAAAACTTTACTGTTACATTTGATTGTGCTTCACCGTTTCTTGCTACAGCAAATGGCCAGATTTATATCCAAACTGAAACTGCACCAGGCGGCAAGTGGACGTATCGTATGTTACCGTCAGTTGACGACAAGAAGTACTCTACTGATACACGCGGCTTTCGTGATGCAGTTATGCAAGACGGCATCTTTGACAAACGAGACTCGAGCGGTAACGTAATTCTTACGCGAGACTTTGTTGACTCGCCACTTACAAAAGGCCTAAGTGTTAAAGATATTTGCATTTATAAGCCCGGTGACCTAAATAAGATAGGTAAAGAAGGAAAGACATCGTGGGATAGTTTTTCGTATGCTATACAGATGGGACATAATGTTTGGTCACACATTAATTCAGTACAAGAAGCTAACAGACAAGCTGACGCAGGCAACTTGCCTCATATGTTAGTTGCTTCTAAACTGCACGGCAAAAAGTACAGAACGTTTGAACACGATTTCTTTGCAGATATTGTAGACGATATCTTTGCAACTGATGATCGTGATAAAGCAGAAGCGCTTATTGAAGAGTACCGCACATACTGGATGGACATTCCGGGCACTCGCGGCAATGTTGGTAAGAAGACTGTTAATGCTACAACGTTCTTTAATAACTTGTTCGACGATGTAGCTGCTAAGCCAGAGGTTACTGGCGAAGAGTTTACAACAGACGACACAGCTAAACTAGAGGAACTAGAGGATGAACTCAAATGATGAAGGTCTTAGAGAACGTTTAGAATTTTTAGAAAACAAACACAGAGCGCTTGACAAACACATTGAAGAGTGTTATACTAACAGAGTAGATAACATAACACTTAGTCGTTTAAAGACAGAGAAACTTTGGCTTAAAGACGAAATTCATAGAATAGCAACGGAGCTCGACGAATGGAACGTGAATACAATGTAGGCACAAAAGATGGCGTAACTATGTTTATAGGTAAAGAAATTGAGCATACGCCAGCTTATAACATGCAAACTTTGTTTGTAGTTGGTGTGCATGATCCAGAAGAGATTGTTAATAGAGCACATATAAATAGTGCAAAGCATGTTTATCTCGGTGCTAATCAATCTTTTAGCATTGACTTAGACGGCGATCTTAATGAGCAACTTGAAGATTGGGATGCTATGATTAACGCCCTTATTGAAGCAGATCTTTGGGTAACACTTGATTATGATGCTAAGTATCATACAGTAGTACTTGAAAGTGCCTACACCGAGTATGACCGTTTTATACCTATGATAAGCGTCAAGCTTCCTTACATTAACCATTTAGGATACAATGCGTGCATTAAACTTGATGACACAGACTTCCGTAAAACAAATCACGGAGTGTGGGTTCATCGAGTGCATGACTTACAAGATACAAGTAAGTTTACTGATTGGTCTAAATACACCCAAGACAAGGTCATAAAATAATGTTCAATAAGAAGCAATTCCTGCTGAATATTTAGGAGAATCAAATGAGTGATAAAAAACCATTAACTGAAGGCCATGTTAGGCATGTTGAGAAAGGGGCAAATAAGCCACATAATCAATCCAATGTAAAACCTAATAGACCACCGCCTTCTCAAAAGCCTAAGCCTAAAGATCATAAAATAATGAGCAGTATAACAAGAAGTATATGGGTGTCCTTTCAAAAAGAAGGCATACATCGCTATCCAGATGCTGCAACAAATCCGTTGTTAGCAACTGGTGGCTGGGATGATGTATCATTCCTTGCAGTTCCGCATCGTCATATATTTCACTTTAGAGTACGTATCGAAGTGTTCCACGATGACAGAGATATTGAATTTATACAGTTCAAGAGATGGTGCGAAAAGCTATATACAGAATCTACGTTAGAACTAGATTACAAATCGTGCGAGATGATCGCAGACGATTTACATACCGCGATTAAGAATAAGTATCCTAATCGTTTTGTTGAAATTGACGTATCCGAAGACAACGAAAATGGATGCGTTATCTTTTACCCAGGAGAGTAACAATGAATAGACCAGCTGCTGATTTAGACAAGCTATTTGAAGACCTTAGCAAGTTCCGTGACTACTGTCGCTTTAACGGCAAAGTATTTGATGAATCACATCTTTATAAAAATTCATCAGAAATATGGCGCTCGTATCAGCACTTTCTAAAGCACGGACCGTTTAAGCCGCGTAAGAACAATCGAAATAACAACCGTAGACCAAACACATCCTATAGTAAATCGCGGAGCACGTAATGACTATTTACATCGTCGATATTGAGGCGGTATCAACAAGGTACACTCAACAATGGAAAGAACAGCTTCCTATGCGGCTCCAACAACACGCATCTGAAGACGTAAAAGTTATTTCCGGTGGCGAAGTGCCTCAAGCTACAACGCCTGGGGCATTCTTAAACTTTGGCGGTACTAATGTTTATAAGTCTAAGCAACTTGAAACAATAGCCGAAATGTTTTGTAACGGTGAGGTTAACGACGGGGATTACTTCTTATACACAGATGCTTGGAATCCTACAGTTATACAGCTACGTTACATGGCAGAGTTGCTAAACGTAAAAATTAAGATAGGCGGCTTATGGCACGCTGGATCATACGATCCGCAAGACTTTTTAGGTCGTCTTATTGGAGATGCTCCGTGGGTACGTAGCGCAGAGTATAGTATGTTTTCGTGTTATGATCATAACTTCTTTGCTACTGAATTTCATGTACGTATGTTTACTGAAGGTGTGCTGAGGTATAAACAGCATTCGTACAATCCGCATTCAGAAATGGAATCAGTACATAGGGTTGGTTGGCCAATGGAATATTTGCCAGATATGTTTGCAGAATACAAAGGCATGCACAAGGAAAACATTGTATTGTTTCCGCATCGTATCGCTCCAGAGAAGCAAGTTGATATTTTTAATGATCTTAAAAAGCAACTTCCGCAATATGAATTTATTGTGTGTCAGGATAAGCAACTTACTAAGCATGAGTATCATACGTTACTCGGCAAAGCAAAGGTAGTGTTTTCAGCTAACTTGCAAGAGACACTTGGCATTAGCTGGTATGAAGGTGTGCTAGTTAATGCTATTCCAATGATGCCAGATAGATTGTCATATAGAGAGATGGCACTTAACGACTTTAAATATCCAGCTCATTGGACTGAAAGCTGGGATTGCTACAATGAGTATCGTACAGAAGTAGCTGCGAAGCTACAAGACTACATGGATAACTATACAAGCTACATGCCTGCTATGGCATTACAAGCAGGACGCTTACAAGAATTTTTTGAAGGCCACAAGCTTTACGGCGTTATCAATAACAGATCTACTTAAATCTTTTAACTAAACATTAGCGACAATGTCGCTAATGTTACGCCGCCATATATACGAGATCCAAAATGAAAAAGATTAAACGAAAACTGAAGCGTATAAGCAATATACCATATCATCACTTTTCTATGCTATGTTTTACTGACAAAGAGTTGCCTTGGTACTTAACCGTCTACAAAAACTTTTTGTGTTACGTTTGGTTTGGTGGGATAGTTGACGAGTTTAGAGAGTGGAAAGAGAATAGAAAATTAAAAAAGAATGATAAACTAAGAGGCACAAAATGAAAAAACAATATTACGACTGGCAGGATATTAAAATTGCATGCCTAACAATTGCTACACAAATGATCAAGGACAATTATGTTCCGGATTACATCTGCGGGGTCTCGCGTGGCGGTGCAGTGCCAGCAGTTATACTTTCTAACATGCTTGGCATTCCGTGTCGTATGCTTCACGTTAACTTACGTGATCACGATTACCAGGTTTCAGAAGCAGGGTTACAAGATGAGATTATAACAGACGGTAAGACAATTCTTGTTATTGATGATATTAATGATACTGGCGCAACGTTTGAATGGATTAAGAACGATCTAGTTACACCTATGTTAGAAGACTGGGAAAGTAAAATTAAATTTGCTGTTGTTACAGAAAACTTATCAAGCGAGTTTGGCCACGTTAGTTATCATTGGAGAACAGTAGACAAATCTAAAGAAGATGTTTGGATTTGCTTTCCGTGGGAATAATCGGCGGCGAGTTATGCGTTGTTAGTGCCGGCAACGTAGCAGGTACTTTAAGATTTAATTCTGAGAAAGATATTCTACAAATATACGACGGCACTGGATGGATTAAGTCTGATAACTGGGACGAAGTAATTAATTGGCTAGAAGAGTGGAAGGAACGTGATGAGCGTAACGCACATAGCAGTAAATCGTAAGCCTGCTTTCCAAGCAATACAGTGGTGTACTGCCGAAATACTGCTTGGGCGGCCTAAGACTAAAGGCCAAATAATTGATTGGTTAGCTAAGTGGAAGGAAGAAGATGAAAGAAGAGCCTGAGACAAAAATAGATTGGGAGGCAGTTGTTGCTCCAAGAAGACAGCTTATAGCGAGTTGGTCATACGAGGCGAAGTGGATTGTTGGGCCTAAGACTAAAGGCCAAATAATTGATTGGTTAACTAAGTGGAAGGAGCAGGAAGAGACATGAAACAACTTCAACATATGATAAACACGCTAGAAAAACTAGAAGAAGATTACATTAGGCAATTTGATGCTATTCTCATTGAAGAAGGTATGAAAGCGTTTGTATTATGGGCTAAGGCATTCCCTACAAGGGATTTACAATTTGTTTCTGGCATGGGAACATCTAGCTGGGGTTCTACCCGTATTGATTCGTCAATGTTTCTTATGGACATTAGTGATGTTGCTAGACGCCAAACAAACCGCTTGTACTGGAGTGATAGGTACGCTAGTATGATTCAACCGTTAGCTGATTTTCATACGTTATTCTGGAGTAGTGACTTATGCAAATATCCAGCATTGCCAGATATTATTTACAATCCAATAACTAAAACAGTTGAATGCGGCAATAATATTATTCAACTATAATTGAGTGGTTAGACAAATGGAAATATCGATAGACCCTTCTCTTAAAGGCGGCGCAACAGGCGATAGTATCATAATGCAATATCGTGTTAACGGCGCCGACTGGACAACTTTCAGCTGGGGCGGTGGCCATGTTGTCAGAAGCAACCAAGAAATAATCAAGTGGTTAGGCAAATGGATGGATCAGGAAAAGACATAATGACTAGTGCTACCCATGTGTTCTGTATATCAAAAAACAGAACCGCTACTATTGAAAAAACAACAATCATCGGGCGAATGAGAAAGCTAAACTCAGGCTGGACGATTACGTACGACGACATTTACAATCCTGCTGCAAGGAGAATAAAGATACTTAATTGGTTAAATGCACTGAAAGATAAAGAGGATAAACTTATGGAAAATGATGATGACGGATATAAGATGTTAAATCGGGGGTCGCGCGATAGTAAGTTGACTGCAACACATCCAACAGGCCATACTAACGCTGTTATTAGCACTACTGCTGACGGAATACACCCCATCAGTTACGGTACTGTCGGCGACCACAGTACAGTCTCAAGTCGGAATGATGAAATACTTGAGTGGGCTGGCAACAAGATGGATGAGGATAAGAAGCTAGACGAGATGTGTGAGAAATATCCTGCACTGAAGAAGGCTAGAGAACAATTTGAAACTATGAAGAGGCTTGTACAAGAATGAGACCACTGTATATTAATATCGAAGAATCAGACATCCTTCAGATGATAGAGCCGTATCCTAGTATGCTTAATGATGTAACTACTGGGAATATAATGTATCACGGTAGAACGCTTTCTCATCTGCTTGCGTGGGTGTCCATGAAAATGATTGAAGAACAGCAGCTTGACGAAATGTGCGCAAAGTATCCTGAGCTACAAAAGGCTAGAGATAAACTTAAGACAGCCAAAGAACAATTTGAAACAATGGAGGCGCTTGTTAAAGAATGAATATGAATGACAAAGGGTTAATAGAAGCGCTAGAAGCCGCAAGAGACGAGGCGGATGTAGAGGGCAATATATCTTTAGGTTATTTATTGGAATTGGCGATTAAAAGAATAGAAGAAATATAATGATTAAGAAAGCTATTTGGCAAACAGATAATATGGTAAATCTTTGTATGGAAATACCTATGCCAGTATATATCAACCGTAATGACCAAATACTTGAGTGGCTTGAAGCCAGTATGGAAAAAGAAATGATTGACAATCACCTAAATAGACTGTATACTAACACTAACTACAACAGGAATAGTAATGATATCACAAACAATTAAACAAAGAATAATCGATGCCGGCGACAAATATTGGGCAGGCGACAACATCAGCAAGCATATTCAAGAAGGCGATCTTGAGATGCTTATCAACGAGCTTACTGTTAAGTTCGAAGATGTGCTTGATTCGCTAGTAATTGATCGTTATACTGATCCTAATAGTATGGAGACCGGACGACGACTAGCAAAGATGTACGTTAACGAACTTATGCGCGGACGTTACTACGAAATGCCAGGAGCTACAGCTTTTCCTAATACCGGCGAGAATGCTTACGAAGGCATGCTTGTTGTTAGAAGCGAATTGAAGTCTATGTGTTCGCATCATCATCAGCCTGTTACAGGCATTGCATACATTGGCATTATTGCTGCTGAAAAGCTTATTGGATTAAGCAAGTACACAAGATTAGCACAATGGTGTGCTAGACGCGGTACGTTACAAGAAGAGCTTGCTAATGATATTGCAGGTGCAATA
>TARA_R110000850_G_scaffold166401_2_pt1 | contig 20957 bp, 16 predicted proteins | sample TARA_R110000850 | Tara Oceans TARA_R110000850 (sample SAMEA4397586) | marine metagenome | biome: Polar Biome; feature: [SRF] surface water layer (ENVO:00010504); material: water (ENVO:00002006), including particulate matter (ENVO:01000060) such as... | depth 5 m | reverse complement strand
CACCCCAAACCGGAGCGCGTCACCATCATCAGCGGCGCCGTCGGCGTGGGCTTTGGCGACTATTACGACCAGACCAAGCTGCGGGTTTTCAGAACTGGGGATTACTATTTGACCCCCCCCGGTATTCCACATTTCTTGAGCTTTGCAGAGGATTCGGTGGTACAAATTACAGGGAACGGTCCTTGGCTGGTGACTCCGGTAAGCCCCTGAACGCTCCAGGCATTTCATTCAAGACCACAAACTGCGTACCCTGAAGGTTCGGCTAGCGGGACTCACGAATTTTTTTAATGGCGATCAACCCACAAAAAGAAGCGGCAATTGAGCCCAAGGGCGTATTCTTGGGCGGCCTGACACGTCGCCTGGTAGCTGACAAACTGATCACCGAAGACCAGGCGCGAGACTTGCAGACCAAGTCCCTGCGCACCGGCACGCCGATCGTTACGGTTCTGGTAGAAGGCAAGACCATTCCGGCATTGAAACTGGCCGAAGCCGCAAGCCAGGAGTTCGGCGTTCCCCTGATGGATCTGTCGGCCTTTTCACTGGACGGCGAAGTCATCAATTCCGTCAGTGAAAAGCTGCTTAGAAAGTGCCACGCGCTACCTCTCTACAAACGCGGCCGAAAATTGTTCCTCGGCGTTTCCGATCCGACCAACCTGCAAGCGCTAGACGAGATCAAGTTTGCAACCGGACTCAATACCGAGGCGATCCTGGTTGAAGAGGACAAGCTGGCCAAGGCGATCGAGACGGCCGCCTCGACCATGGAAAGCGACAGCCTCAATCTGGGCAGCGAAGAAGAGCTGGCCAACCTTGAAGTCATCGATACCGACGATGACGCCGGCCAGGAAGTCTCGCGCTCGGACGCGGATGACGCGCCGATCGTCAAGTTCGTCAATAAACTGATGGTGGATGCGATCAATCAGGGGGCTTCGGACGTTCACTTCGAGCCTTACGAGAAGATCTATCGCATCCGTTATCGCAAGGACGGCGAACTCAAGGTGGTGGCCAGTCCGCCGCAGCAGCTTGCAGTGCGTATCGCCGCACGCGTGAAGGTCATGAGCCGTCTGGACCTGGCGGAACGCCGCGTGCCACAGGATGGTCGCATCAAGTTGCAGGTGTCCCGAACCAAGTCCATCGACTTTCGTGTCAGCACCTGCCCGACCTTGTGGGGCGAAAAGATCGTTTGCCGTATTCTCGACGCATCCAGCGCCAAGATGGGCATCGATGCCTTGGGCTATGAGCCGGAACAGAAGCAAGCCTATCTCAAGGCGCTTGAGAAGCCGCAGGGCATGATCCTGGTCACCGGCCCTACCGGCTCGGGCAAAACAGTTTCTCTTTATACCGGTCTGAACATTCTCAATACCGAGGATGTGAACATCTCAACCGCCGAAGATCCGGCCGAAATCAATCTCGCCGGCATCAATCAGGTTAACGTCAATCCTCGTGTGGGGCTCACCTTTGCCGCTGCATTGAAAGCCTTTCTTCGACAAGATCCCGACGTGATTATGGTCGGTGAGATTCGTGATCTTGAAACCGCCGAGATCGCAATCAAGGCCGCACAGACAGGACATTTGGTGCTGTCGACGCTACACACCAATGATGCGCCACAGACCATTGTCCGCCTCATCAACATGGGCGTTCCGGCCTACAACCTGGCATCCACACTGACCCTGATCATCGCCCAGCGTCTGGCCCGCAAGTTGTGCCAGAGCTGCAAGCAGCCGGTGGACATCCCACGGCCCGAACTGATCACGGAAGGTTTCAGCGAGGCCGAGATCGACGCTCCTGACTTCAAGATCTACAAGGCCGTGGGCTGCGATCAGTGCGATCGCGGCTACAAGGGTCGAACCGGCATCTATGAAGTCATGCCTTTTTCCGAGACCATGGGACGAATCATCATGGAAGGAGGAAGCGCCATTGATCTGGCGGACCAGGCGACCAAGGAAGGCGTCAAGGATTTGCGTACTTCCGCGTTGGTCAAGGTGCGAAATGGCGCCATTGATCTGCTAGAAGCCAACCGCGTCACGATGGCCGACTAGAATAAATCCAGGCGTTCTAGAAAAATCAGCGGCGAATTGCGAGGGATCTGAGGGAACAGAAGATGGCGCAGGCAGCAGCAGTCAAGGAATACAGCTTCCAGTGGGAAGGGACCGACCGAAAGGGCACTCGGGTCAAGGGTGTGTCTCAGGGCCCCAACGAGAACTCGGTGCGCATGCAGTTGCGACGCCAGGGCGTCAACCCGATCCGGGTTCGCAAGAACATCGAACTGTTCAAGACCAAGCGCAAGATCACCAGTGGCGACATCGCCATCTTCAGTCGCCAGCTGGCCACCATGATGTCAGCCGGCGTGCCGTTGGTGCAGGCACTGGAGATTGTGGGGCGCGGGCACGAGAACCCGTCCATGGGCGAGCTGATTCTCGGCATCAAGACCAACATCGAGTCAGGTCGCAGCCTGGCCGAGTCACTGGCGCAGTATCCACTGCACTTTGACGATCTGTTTGTGCACCTGGTGGACGCGGGCGAACGCTCCGGTACGCTGGAAACCTTGCTGGACAAGATCGCTACGTACAAGGAAAAGACCGAGAAAATCAAGAAGAAGGTCAAGAAGGCCTTGGTCTACCCTTCTGCGGTCATGGTCGTGGCCTTCATCGTCACCGGCATCATGCTGTACTTCGTGGTGCCGCAGTTCCAGTCCCTGTTTGAGGGTTTTGGCGCTGACTTGCCCGCATTCACCAAAATGATCGTGGCCCTGTCCGATTTTGTCCGCAATTACTGGTGGGCCATGATCGGCGGCATCGGTGGCAGCTTCTTTATTTTCTTCTACTTCAAGAAGCGCTCACTCAAGATGCGCCGTGCACTCGACCGCATCAGCCTCAAGATTCCGGTGGTGGGCGACATCCTCTACAAATCTTCTGTTGCCCGCTATGCACGCACCCTGTCGACCATGTTCGCGGCCGGTGTGCCGCTGGTGGAAGCGCTGGATTCGGTCGCCAAGGCAGCGGGCAATATTGTTTTTGAAGACGCCATCTTCGTCATGAAGGATCAGGTTTCTTCTGGCCAGCAGCTTCAGCTCGCCATGCAGCAGAGCGGCATTTTCCCGTCCATGGCCGTGCAGATGGTGGCGATCGGCGAAGAGTCTGGCTCTCTGGATCAGATGTGCGCCAAGGTCGCCGAGTTCTATGAAGAAGAAGTCGACAACCTTGTGGACTCACTGACCAGCCTGCTCGAACCCATGATCATGGCGGTGCTTGGCGTGCTGGTGGGTGGCCTTGTGGTGGGCATGTACCTTCCGATCTTCAAACTCGGCCAGGCCATCTGATCCATCCCCGACGCGGCGCTTTGCCACACTCCGTGTCATACGCTGCGTCTGTTCGCAGACGCGGAAGCGGCGCCGCTGCGCCCGGATGGCGACCTGCGCCTTCGGATCAAATTCGCAAACTGATGAAGACCACATGATTGAACTCCTACAAACCAGCCCGACGACGCTCTGTGTGGTTGTTGCGTTGCTCGGCCTCTGCGTGGGCAGCTTTCTGAATGTAGTGGCGTTTCGTCTACCCAAGATGATCGAGCAGGATTTTGCCGAGGCTTGCCGCGAGCAGTTTGGGGTTCCCAAAGACGACGGCAGCCCTCGCGTGAGCCTGTCCAAGCCCGCATCAACCTGCGCGGCCTGCGACACCGCGATCAAACCCTGGCACAACCTGCCGGTTATTGGCTGGCTGATGCTGCGCGGAAAATGCGCAGCATGTTCAGCGCCTATATCCGTGCAGTACCCGATTGTGGAATTGCTGACGGCCGTGTTCTCGGTGGTCTGCGTATGGCGATTCGGCTTTTCGCTGGAACTTGTCGCGGCGCTGACGCTGACCTGGGCGCTCATCGCGCTCACGGTCACAGACCTGCGCACGATGTACCTGCCTGACAACATTACTCTGCCCTTGGTATGGCTGGGCCTGCTGTTCAGCCTCAAGGGCGTGTTTGCCGAGCCCGCGGCAGCCATCGTCGGTGCTGCGGCAGGCTATCTGATCCTCTGGAGCATCTACTGGTTGTTCAAACTCGCCACCGGCAAAGAAGGCATGGGTTACGGCGACTTCAAGCTGCTCGCGGCGCTGGGGGCCTGGCTGGGCTGGCAGATTCTCCCGCAGATCATCCTGCTCTCGGCGGTCGTCGGCGCGGCGGTGGGCGTATCCCTGATGGCTGCACGAAAGGCGGAATGGTCTTCGCGCATTCCGTTTGGCCCTTACCTCGCCGGTGCGGGCTGGATTGCGCTGATCTGGGGCGAACAGATCAACAGCACCTATCTCGGCGCGTTCTAGATGCCTGGGAGCAGACTGAACTGATGGGCTGTTTCAAGCTAGGGCTCACAGGCGGAGTGGCCAGCGGAAAATCCACGATCAGTGCGGCGTTCCGCGCGCTCGGGGTCCCGGTACTCGATGTCGATCAGGTGTCGCGCGATGTGGTCGCGCGCGGAGAACCTGCCCTTGCTGAGATTGCCGAGGAGTTTGGCAAAGAGAGTCTGCTTGAAGACGGCCAACTCAATCGCATGCACCTGCGAAAAGTGGTCTTCTCCGACGCTAACGCGCGGCGCAAACTTGAGAAGATTACGCATCCGCGAATCCGCCAACGCATCCTTGACTGGATGGAGGCACAAGCCGACCCTTACTGCGTGCTCGAAAACGCCATCCTGTTCGAATCCGGCATGGACAAGCTGGTTGACCGCGTTTTGCTGGTCGACGTTCCCGAAGACGTCCAGCGCGCCCGGCTGATGCAACGCGACAATATCGATGCCGACCTGGTCGAAAAAATGCTCGCCGCCCAAAGTGCGCGTTCAGAGCGTCTCAAGCGGGCAGATGATGTGTTGCTCAATACTGCCAGCCGCGAAGAGGCAGCGCAGAATGTCGCAAGCTTGCATCAGGATTACCTGACACGCGCCCGGCAGGCGGGCTAGGCGAGAAGGGCCCCACTTTGGCCTGATCCACTTTTCATGCGGCCCGAAATATGGCCCGCATTCTGTTCCGGAAGGCACGCCCGATACCGCCCGACAGTCGATTGGCCGCCGGCTGTGTCGTCTCCAGGCGCTGCAATCGAACGTCTTCGCTGATAGATGGCGTCGGAAATTCCTCGATCTCTTTCAGCAGGCCATACACCGCAAGCACCTCGCTGAGCTGGCCCTGCCGCAAACCAGCCGCTGTGGCCCGAGCCCACTCATTGCGTGTCACGGTGCCATCGCCCGTCACGGCCGCTGACGCGAATTCATAAATGGCATCGAGTCGCCTCGCCTCAGGGCACACGTATGCGCAGGTAGGATCGTTAGCGGCACTGGCGAGCGTTCGCGGGACCGAGCGAAGTGCCTTTGCAACGGCTTCCTGCTCCAGCGCATCAAGTTCGGAATCCCGCCCGAACAGGCCACGCTCGGCCATATAATGGCGCAAAACTCGACGGCTGAGTCCGGTTGCACCCAAGACGTTGGAACCATCGCGTCTGATTCGTTCCGAGCGGTCTGCCGAAGGCCTGGAAGTGCTCATCACGACCTTCTGCTGGCGTGAGGCCACCCGGCCATCGGAACAATCGCTCGGCAGATCGACATCGAGAATAGTCTGCAGTCTGCCGCCAACCGAGGCGGCAAACTTGGTTTCCAACATTCTGAACAATGGGTTCATCTGGATCGCTCGGTTGACTTGCACAAGCATATTTAAGGGCATAATGTTGCAGTGCAACAATTGATATCTATTTGACTGCACTTTAGCTTTCGTAAATGACTCGCCGAGCGGCGAACACGAACATGACAACGGCAAAACTCCCATCACTCAACGCATTACGCGCGCTGGAAGCGGTCGCCCGGAACCGTAGCTTCCGGCGCGCAGCCGATGAATTGTTCGTCACCCCAGCTGCCATCACGCACCAGATCAAACTGCTCGAGGAATTTTTCGGCTTCACATTGCTAGAGCGCCATAGCCGCGGAATTGAGTTGACCGAAGCAACCAAGGCTGCCCTTCCCCAGCTGCAACGAGGCTTCGACTCCTTGTCGGCAGCCGTTGGCACACTGCGAAATCACGAACAAGTCCCTCAGTTGACCGTGGGCGCGTCGCCGACGCTGGCCTCACGCTGGCTGATGCCGCGGTTGCAAGGTTTTCTATCTCAGTTTCCAGGCATTGATGTTCGTCTCGAAGCCAACAGCCGGCCCGGGACACGCCAATCCAAACGCGACATTGATATCCGATTCACCAACGCTGACGCTCCAGGCGAGCGGGTCAATCTGCTGTTTCGGGTCGAGATCGTGCCCATGTGTCATCCGCACTTGCTCACCGGCCCCCGCCCACTGCGCGAACCAGCGGACCTGATCCATCACACATTGCTTCACGGCGACGGGGGCAAATCTGATCGCGCGGGAAATGCCTGGGCGACCTGGCTGCGATACGCGGGTGTTGAGGGAATCGACACCGGCCGCGGATTGCAGCTCGATCACTCGACACTTGCGCTGGACGCGGCTACCGACGGGCTCGGAGTCACGCTTGCGTCACCCTTGCTGGCCGCAACGGAGCTGTCGGAGAACAAGGTCGTCGTAGCGTTTCCCCCGGCCCTGGCACTGGACAACGCCTACTATCTGATCACCTCAGACGCGGCAATGGCGCGCTGGGAAGTGGCCGCCTTTCACAAATGGCTTCTCGAGGCTGGCGCACAATCAGGACGCTAGACACGCAAATCGCAGGAGCATTGCAGTTTCCTGCCCATTGATTGAACTTGCAGACACGCTGCCAAAACGCGCACATTGCGTTCTTCGTTGCTCATGCATCTATGCTGCGTCACAATCCACGCACTGTTTCCTGACCGGTGAGGCGTGAATCCAGAAGCTGATTCAATCGTATTCGAGCAGCCGCTGACCGAGCGGATCAGGACATTCCTGCGTCTCGAATTTCTGTTCGGAGAGTACGATCATCACCGTGCAGACAACTCCTCCTTCGGGGCGAGGGCACGCCTGCGCGCCTTGCTCGACATCTTCACGGTATTGGGACGTTCCGACCTGAAGAAGGACATCGTCAAGGATCTGGCCGAACAGCAAGCCGTCCTGACCCGGCTCGGCAATCGCCCGGGCGTCGACAATGCGCGGCTGGAGAAAGTCCTGACAGAAATCAAGACTGCACTCAACAATCTCCAGCAACTCGCCACTCAGTTTGCTTCAACAGCACTGAGAGAGAACGAGTTTTTGCTGTCCATCATGAACCGCAGCACGATCCCGGGCGGCACCTGTGCATTCGACTTGCCGGCCTATCACCACTGGCTGGCCCAGTCGCCCGAGAAGGTTGGCCGCGACATCGATGCCTGGTTTGCAGATCTGGTGCCCTTTGCGCAGGCCATCTTGCTCGACTTGCGCCTGCTCCGCGGCAGCGTTCCGATCTTGGAGGCTGTAGCCAAGGGCGGAACCTACGTCCATGCACCTCAGAGCGTGTGCACCCTGCTTCGAGTTTTTGTCCCAAAAGCGGCTGGCGTATATCCGGAGATCAGCGCAGGAAGTCACCGGTTCACGATGCGGTTCATGGAATTGCGCGACATCAATCAGCGCGCAGCGCAGTCCCACCAAGATATCGGCTTCCGACTACAGTGCTGCGCGTTTTAGACCGCGCTCAATCATGGCGTCAAACCTGAGCAGAACAGATCAGGTCCGCACCGCTACTTGCAAAGCAACGGGTTCAGGCGTCCGTTCAGACTTCCACCATGTCGAAATCTGATTTGGCCGCGCCGCAATCCGGGCAGGTCCAGGACTCGGGCACATCTTCCCACGCAGTCCCTGGCGCAATGCCCTCATCGGGCAGCCCCTTGGCTTCATCATATTCAAAATCGCAGACCAAACAACGCCATCTCTTCATTGGGTTTCTCAGACTTGTCGGTGCCAGGAATACAGGCCTTCCCAGCAAGGGTGGCGAATTTTACGCACTTTTACCGTCTTTTCGACACTTTTGATTCTGCGCGGGAATGTTGCCCTCGATTCGCAGGCAAAAGAATACCGGGTCGGCGTACCGGACCCGGTCAGGGGGGAGAGACTGATTACGGACTCTCTGGCCGCTTGAAGTGCGCGTTACGCCCTTCAAAACTTGTCGATGTCGTCGATTGATGCTGCACTCAAATCAGCATGGCCTCGATCGGCACGGTCACCAGCATCAGTACGCTGAGCATGATCCAACGCATCAAACTCAAAATCTGCTTCTCGCGCTGTCGTTTCATGGCTTTTGACTCCCATGTGCATTGAATCTGAGCGACTCGTTGCGGTGACAGGTTCATCTTGCCTCCGCGATGTGCGCCTGACACCCCAATGCCGATAGACGTAGGCCTGAGGCCGACAACCGCAATCATCACGTCGCCTGGACAGGTTTGCGGCGCTCACCGTGCCCTGAATCATCAGCACGCTGACCTGATATACCGCGCTGAACCAGCGACTTCGCATGACGATGCGAGGCTCGCGGGATAAACTTCCGCGCCCGAATTCCCCTCTGGCGATATTCCCTTGCCTTCTCTTTCATGAAATCCCATCTACAAGCCTTGCTTGCACAGGCTTTGGCCTCGGTATCCGCGGAACTGAAGCAAGACCTGAGTCTGCCTTCAGGCATGCAGATCGATGCCGCTCGCGACCCACGCCACGGCGATTTTGCGACCAATCTCGCGCTGGTTATCGCCAAGCCACTGGGCAAGCCGCCTCGCGTCATCGCACAGATGCTGCTTGATCACATGCCCGCGTCCGAGTGGATTGAGAAAACAGAGCTGGCAGGTCCAGGCTTCATCAATTTCTTCATGACGCCAGCGGCGTTTCAGGCGGTAGCGGCAGACATTCTGCGCGAGGGCAAGGCGTTTGGCCGCAGTAATGCCAACCACGGAAAAATTCTCGTCGAGTACGTTTCTGCCAACCCCACCGGCCCGATGCATGTCGGCCACGGTCGTGGCGCGGCCTACGGAGATTCGCTGGCAAACATCCTGCAAGCCTGCGGCTGGGATGTGCACCGCGAGTATTACGTCAACGATGCCGGTCGCCAGGTCGACATTCTCACCGTCAGCGTCTGGCTGCGCTATCTGCAGGCCTGCGGAGAGACTTTCAATTTTCCCGCACGCGGCTACCCTTCGGATTACATCCGCGAGACCAGTGACGAACTCAAATCGCAGCAAGGCGATGCTCTGCGGCACGCCAGCGCCGCAGTCTTTGATGGCCTTGCGCCCGAGCGTGTGGCCGCAGAAGGCGAAGACGACGCCGGCAAGGCAGAAGCCAAGAGTTCACAGGAAGCCCTTCTCGACGGCCTGATCCTGCGTGCGCGTAGCTTGCTCGGCGACGATGCGTATCAACAGGTCCAGAAACTGGCACTGGAAAAGCAGCTCGCCGCCATCCGAAGCACACTGGAAAATTTTGGCGTCCGTTTTGATCAGTGGTACTCGGAGCGCAGCCTCGTTGAGTCTGGATTTGCACGTACCGCGATTGAGCGCCTCCGCGAGGGTGGGCATGTTTTTGAGAAGGACGGCGCGACCTGGCTGCGTACCAGCGAACTGGGCGATGAGAAAGATCGCGTGCTGTTCAAGGCCGATGGCGCGGCCACCTACTTTGCCAATGACCTGGCCTATCACGTCGACAAGCTCGACCGGGGATATCCGCTGCTGCTGGACGTCTGGGGCGCGGATCATCACGGTTATATCGCCCGCGTGCGCGCCGCAATCGAAGCCCTGACCGGGCGAAAAGATGCACTGCGCGTGCAGCTGATGCAGTTTGTCACCCTGTCGTCCGGGCGCATGGGCAAGCGCAGCGGAAACTTCGTCACCCTGCAGGACCTGATCAGCGAAGCCGGCAAGGACGCGACACGATTCTTCTATCTGATGCGTTCGCACGACCAGCATCTTGAATTCGACATCGAACTGGCGCGGTCGCAGTCCAATGACAATCCTGTGTATTACGTGCAGTACGCGCACGCGCGCATCTGCTCGGTATTCCGACAATTGCAGGAGCGTGGCCAGAGCTTTGATACCGCTGCGGCGGCCGCCAGCCTGCATCGCCTCGTCGAGCCTCAGGAGAAGCATCTACTGACGGTTCTGCAACGCTATGCGCAGACCTTGCAGGCCTCAGCCAGCCAATATGCGCCGCACCTGCTCGCCTTCTACCTGCGTGATCTTGCAGACGCTCTGCACAGTTACTACAACGCACACAAATTTCTTGTCGAAGACGCCGAGCTTCAGACAGCACGCCTTGCACTGATTACCGCCACTCGCCAGGTTCTGGTCAACGGCCTGGATCTTCTGGGCGTCTCGCAACCGGAATCCATGTAGATACTGATGACGATGCTGTTCAACGATGAACCTCAAGCCAAGACGCTGCGACGGCTGCCGCACCTGCAGCAACCAACGATGGTGACACTCTGATGGCGCGTGACTACGCGGGACGCGACCGGCGCACATCTGCCAGAAAACCAACGGGCCTACCGGGCTGGATCTGGCTCGTTTCCGGCCTGACCATTGGCTTGTTCATTGCGGTGGTGGTCTACATCACGCGTCCGGCGCAGCCCATTCCCTCTGCCAAGGTCAATGCGCCGCCCGCAGGACAGGTGAAGAAGCCCAGAGTCGAGATTCCACCCAAGGAAGACCCGCGTTTCGATTTCTACACGTTGCTCGAAGAAGAACAGGTCGTGGTGTCTGGCGACTCCGCCCCCTCACCTTCGCGACCGGTACCGCCCAAGCCCGCACCACAGAAGGAGGAAAAAGCGCCGGTCGCAGCTGCGACAGCGCCAGAGCCTTCGCAGAGCATTCAGGCCGCCAAGCCTGCCAGCAAGAGCGAGAGGTATCTGATCCTTGCCGGTTCGTTTCGCGACGCCGAGAACGCGGAAAAACATAAAGCCAATCTGGCGTTATCGGGAATAGAAGCGCGAATAGAGACCGTCACTGGACAGCAAAACGAAACCTGGCATCGGGTTCGTATCGGGCCGCGGGACAGCCTGGAAAGTGCGCAAGCCGCCTTGGCTCAGTTGAAGATCAATGGCTATGACGGCCGCGTGATTCGCCAGCCCTGAAGACACACGGCAGCGATCATTCGCGGTGGGCGAAGCTTTGCAACAGGCCTCGGCCTAGGGCTCTCGCACCACGCGCAAGCCAACGATGTTGAGCCGCGCCGTGGGGGCACTCGCGGTACGGTCGGCCGAACGCAGGTTGCGCCTGGCATCGCTCCAGGAACCTCCACGAACGACGCGACGCGCGCAGTTGCGGGGGTTGTGAGCAGCGCCATCGGTGGGCGCATTTCTGTAGCTTGCGTAACAGTCCTGGGTCCATTCCCAGACATTGCCGCTTACATCGAAAAGACCGAACGCATTAGGTCGATAACTGCCGGCAGTAGCGGTGAATGGATTGCCATCATCACAGGCGAACGTGCTCCATTTGGGTTTGCGTCGCTTGGCCTGAACGTCCGCCACATTCGCGAAGGTGCACGCCGAAGCGCCATTGCTTCCCCAGGGGTATTCCGCTTCTGAACCTGCTCGGTTGAGATACTCAAACTCGGACTCCGACGGCAATCGATAGCTTTTTCCACTTTGGCGGGACAGCCATTGGGTGTATCGCTGGGCATCGTTCCAGCTCACGTTGATCACCGGGCGCCTCCCCTCGCCCCACCCGGCATCAGATTCTGCTGCCGGACAGGCCCCGCTGCGCACGCAGCGATTCCATTCATCAAACGTTACTTCATAGCGCCCAGCGTAGAAGGGCTTGATGTTGACGGTTCGCAGTGGCAACTCATCTGCTTCTCCAGTGCCACTGACATCACCCATTCGAAAGCTGCCCCCGCGGATACTGACCAATTCCGGGCAGCCGCTGCAGTCACGCACGCCACCTCTGGACAGGGGAGGCTCGGCTGCGGCGGCTCTGGCAGGTGCCACGGACCGCATCGACTGAGGCGCCGAAGCCTTGGGAACGGCAGGTTCGGGCCGTGCAACAGATTTCTGTTCCGGCCTGGCCAGCTTGTCGACCTGGGTCTTCTCTTGATCGGCCTTGGTCTGCCCCGTAAGCGCTGCGATGCGAATGCTGGCGGCAGCAACCAGCGGACTATCGGGGAAAGCGTCCTTGAACGCCTGCCAGGCCTGGATTGAGTTCACCTGCCGAGCGGCTTCGTATGCTTCTCTAACGCCTTCATCAACTGAAACTTTGGCCTCCGCCCGCATCATTTCAGATTCGCTGGGCACCGGCTGGCCTGCAAGCGGTTCTGATTCTGGTCCCGCGCGTGATTCTGCCTCTGCATTCCCGGCACTGGCCGGGTTGAGACTGAAAAATGCCACCAACTGGGGGGCAAACGCTCGATAACGGTTTGCGGCAAATGCTCCTGAAGGCCCTGCTCAATCTGCTCACGACCGAACATCCATGCCAAGGCACACAAGGCGAGCAGGAACATCAATGGCAGCAGTCGGCTGCGTCGCCGGCTGCGGGGGCGCGCCGGAACACTGATTTCGGGAGCGACTGCGCCTTGCGGAGCATCAAGCCGGGGGCGCGCGCGCTCTGCAGCGCCGACACGGACTGAGGCTTGCGCTGTCACTTCTGCAGGCGGCGCAATGTCGGCGGCGCCTTCGACGCCCAAGGCGGCCAGGCGCATTCTGGTCTGCTCGGGGACGGAAACTTCGCCATCCAGCGCAGCCCGAAAGACACTCAAGGTCTGAGGGCGGTTTCGGCTGGCCAATTCCAGTGCCCAGTCAATTGCAGCCAGGAATGCGGCGCTGCAACCCTTTGCCCCCTGCAGACGCTGCGAGGCGGGCAGCAGAGGATCATCGGCACCATTGGTGATCTGCATTGACCGCTGCGAGGCCTCTACCGGCGGCTCTCCGACCACGGCGTGATACAAAACCGCCGCCATGCCGTAAACATCCGTCTGCGGACCATGCGGATTGTCACGGCTTGCACGGCCATATTGCTCCAGCGCGGCGTAGCCTGGGCTATAGGCCACCAGCTCGCTTTGTCTCGTGTACTCCGCTGATCCGTCGAGCACCTGTGCGCGTGCAGCACCGAAGTCGATGAGAACCGGGCCACCTTCCACCGCTGTCATGATGTTGTCGGGCTTCAGGTCGCGATGCAGGATTCCCCGGGCGTGGGCGTGGGTAAGTCCGTCGAGCACGGGCATCAGCAGCACTCGGGCTCGCGCCTCGCTCAGCGCGCCTTCGCGCTTGAGCAGCAACTTCATTGACTCGCCCTGCAGGTATGGCATCACGAAATACGCCGTGCCATTTCGTCGAAATACCCGATAAATCTTGATGACGTTGGGGTGATCAAACCGCATGAGCGCTTCGGCTTCCTGATAGAAGCCCTTGAGCGCCATCTGAAAGCCCTGCTCGGCGCCTTCCAGATCAGTGGATACGGCGACAGTATTGCCCTCTACTCGATCCGCCAGGCCACGAGGAAAGAATTCCTTGAGCACGACTTGTCGTAAGGGAGATGTCGTTTCTCGCTCGCCTTCTCCGTGCTCCCATTCACGGAACTCTTCAGCCAGGTAAGTGACACCGAAGCCACCACGGCCCAGCCTTCGCACGACGCGAAAATTATCGACCCAGGTCCCGTCCAGAAGGACTGCGGGAGTACTCATGCGCTCTCAACCCTGATACGGCGTAGTCGGATTGCCATCTGTAGCTGCTCGTGGCATTGACCCGTCATCCGGCGTCATTATGCATGAGACTCGGTAAACGCTCTTACCTGATCAAATGTGTCTGCCTCGTGAGCACGCGCGTGCAGGCATAAGGCGCACTGCGACTTAGTGCGTTTCGATGCCGTAATAGTCCTCCAGAAGCTGATACAGATGCGGGTGCTGATCAGAAAACTCAGCGCCTCGCTGGAAGAAAGTTTCGCTTGCAACGCTGAAGAATTCAGCAGGATTCTCCGCGCCATATGGGTCCAGAAGCGATGGACGCGTCTGGCTACGGTGCTCGTCAAACTCTCGCTGCATCACTTCTGCCCACCGCTGATAGTCAGGCAACAGGGGAGCACCTTCGCTCTGCGGAAATTCATCATCCAATTGGTGCGCAAACTCATGCACGACAACATTGGTCGGACCACCGTCCAGAGCGGCTTCCACATCCTGCCACGACAAGATCACTCTTTGCCCTGACCATGATTCGCCGCTCATCCACGGTGGCTGATCCGCGACCAGGCCATTTTCATCGGGCGCTGACACAGCGGCGCGAAAGGGGCCGGGATAGATCAGAATGCTTCTGACGCCCGGAAACAGCTGTGCATCCTTTCGCAAGATGAGCAGGCAGGCCCAGCCTGCAATCAGCGTTTTCATCTCGTCGGTGACCTCAAGTCCGGCGCATCCGACAAAGGCCTTTTTCGAGACAAATTGTTGGACCTTGTCGTGATAGCCCTGCCGTTGCTCTGGCGAAAGTCGCTGCAGCAGGTGGATACGGTCCTCCAGCAAATGCTTCCAGTTCAATGGAGAGCGGCTTGCTTCAAAGCCCTCAGCAGATCGCTTTCTGAAGAAGCGCCAGATCAGATACAAGGCGATGATCAGGGCAAGCCAGGCTTCGGGCATGAAACCGTGCATCCTTTGTTCTCCTGTACTGCTGCTGAGATGAGCGCGAGATTTTTCAGCCACGCCTAAACGCGGCGAATTGCCTACGTTGAATCAGTTTCCCGGTCCGAAGCGGGAGCTTGTTTCATCTTTCTGGCGTCGCGGCGTCGGCGAAAAACAGAAAAGGCTCGCAGCGCTGCAAAAGGCCCCACGAGCATGGCCACGATAAAACAGATGAGCCAGAAGATTTCCGGCGGCATCTCAGGCTGCCCGCAACTTGGCGAAGCCCATCACCAGAATCTTGGTTCCGACATCGCGAAAATTGATCTCGACCTGCGCCCGGTCGCCATCGCCATCGAAGCGCACGATGGTGCCCTCACCAAACTTGGGGTGAATCACCCCTTGGCCGAGCTTGAACCCGCCCGGCCCCTGATCAGGCGCACCGTGAATGCGGGCCTTGGCATGGGACCGCAACAATGAAGGACCACCGGTGCCGTAAGCAGTCTGTGATTCCCGCGTTCCAAAACCCGGACGCATTCCGGCGCTCTGTCGAGGTCGCGTCTCGATGATGCATTCGGCTGGAATCTCCTTGACGAACATCGAGGGCCCGCCCATCTGCTCAGCGCCGTGGACACGACGAATCTCGGCATAGGCGAGGTACAGTTTCTGGCGTGCCCGCGTAATGCCCACGTAAAACAGACGCCGCTCTTCTTCTAGGTTGCCTTCGTCAACGGCGCGCATGGATGGAAACAATCCGCTTTCAACACCCACGATGAATACCACTGGAAACTCCAGGCCCTTGGCAGCGTGCAAGGTCATCAGCTGCACACAATCTTCGCCCGCTCGCGCCTGCTCTTCTCCAGACTCTAGCGACGCATGCGTAAGAAATGCCGTAACCGGATCGAGAATGGGAGCTTCTCCGTCTTCCAACTCTTCTTGCGCAAGCAGACCGGGGTCCGCCTCAAAACTGCGAGCTGCACTGACAAGTTCGTCAAGATTCTCGAGTCGCCCTTCTGCCAGTTCGGCCGATCCGCGGCCTCCCCGTGAAACGTTCTGGGCACTCTTCTGGTAGTGCTCGCGCAGTCCGCTTCGAGCGATGACTTTTTCCATGGCATCTGAAAGCACCATATCGGCGGTTTGTTCATGCAAGTCGTCAATCAACTGCAGGAACAGGCTGACCTTGGCGGCAGAGCGGCCCAATTGCGGGCCCGCATTCTGTGCCGCTTTCCACATAGAGACTTTGCTGGCACGAGAGATCTGGCGGATCTTCTCAAGCGTCGTGGCACCAATGCCGCGAGGTGGTGTATTGACCGATCGCTCAAAGCTGCCGTCGTCATCGCGGTTGTTCAGGAGCCGCAAGTAGGCGAGTGCGTCCTTGATTTCCTGTCGCTCGAAGAATCGCAGACCTCCGTAGATGCGATAGGGCACACGCGCCTTGATGAGCATTTCTTCAAGGACGCGCGATTGCGCGTTGGAGCGATACAGAATGGCAATGTCGCTATGCCGGGTAGGCCCATCAAGATGCTCACGAACGCGGCTGGCGACAAACTCGGCCTCGTCATACTCGTTGAAGCCACCGTAGAGCGAGATTGCTTCGCCCTCTCCCATGTCGGTCCAGAGATTCTTGCCGAGACGATTGCTGTTCTTCTCGATCAGGCCATTCGCGGCCTTGAGGATGGTGCCGGTGGATCGGTAGTTCTGCTCCAGGCGAATGACTTCAGTTCCTTCGAAGTCGCTTTGCATGCGCGACATGTTCTCGACGCGAGCACCTCGCCAGGAATAGATGCTCTGGTCATCATCACCGACCGCGAACAGAGTCGCGGTGCGTCCCGCCAGCACTTTCAGCCAACTGTATTGCAGCGTGTTGGTGTCCTGAAACTCGTCTACCAGAAGATGGCGAAAGCGCTGCCGGTAGTGCCGTTGAATGTCTTCGTTGTCCCGCGTCAGTTCGTAGGCACGCAATAGCAACTCGGCGAAGTCGACCAGGCTGGCATTGGCGCAGGCCTGCTCATAAGCGCTGTAGATGCGCACAAACTGGCGCTCGGTAAAGTCTCCCTGATCGTCGAAATCCTGAGGGCGACGCGCTTCTTCTTTTTGTGCATTGATCCACCCCGTCACCACTCTGGGCGGCCACTGCTCATCGAAGAGTTCCAGGGACTTGAGTACGCGCTTGACCAAACGGAGCTGATCGTCTGAATCCAGAATCTGGAAATTCTGATCCAGGCCCGCTTCTTTCCAGTGCAGGCGGAGCATGCGATGTGCGAGCCCGTGAAACGTACCCACCCACATCGCCCTGACCGGTACCGTGATCAATTGCTCGATACGGCCGCGCATCTCGCTGGCAGCTTTGTTGGTAAAGGTGACCGCCAAAACCGACATGGGCGAGGCGTTCTCAGCCGCAATCAACCAGGCAATACGATGAACCAGCACCCGCGTCTTGCCAGAGCCTGCTCCGGCAAGGACCAGACGATGCTCGGGCGGAGCCGTGACGGCTTCCTTCTGAGCGGGATTCAGGTCAGCGACCAAGGGCACGATATCGGGGTGAATCTGCATCGGACAATTCTAGAGCGTGTGGGAGAGGATTGCCGGCTTTGGAGGAGCGAGCCAGGTCGAGCGCTTGCTTCTGCCGCCTGACGCATAAAAAAGGCCCCGCCGTAGCGGGGCCTTTTGCAAGCTCAGACCTTGATGAGGGTCTGTGATTACTCGGCGTCACCCTCATTTGATCCGTCTTCCTGAGCCGACGACGCATCTGCTGTCGCCTCCTCGGGAGCGGAGCGAGGCACACCATCGGAGCCGCCACCGTCAAAGCTGCCACCGCTCGACAGCGCGGTGGACTGCAGGTCGGCCAGCAAGCTGCCGCCGCGTGACTTGCGACGCTGCTCGTGATGCGCCAAGCCAGTGCCCGCAGGAATCAGTCGACCGACGATGACGTTTTCCTTCAGACCACGGAGTTCGTCGCGAGAGCCTCGGACCGAAGCTTCAGTGAGAACACGAGTGGTTTCCTGGAACGACGCCGCAGAGATGAAGGACTCTGTCGACAGACTGGCCTTGGTGATGCCGAGCAACTGACGCTCATAGTTGGCCGGACGACGGTTCTCCGCAGCCAGCTTCTTGTTCTCTGCCAGCACATGGAAGATTTCAGCCTGTTCGCCTTGCAGGAACTTGGAATCGCCAGCTTCGGAGATTTCAACCTTGCGCAGCATCTGACGAATGATGGTTTCGATGTGCTTGTCGTTGATGCGCACACCCTGCAGGCGATAAACGTCCTGAATTTCCTTGACCATGTGATTGGCCAGCGCCGTCACACCTTCAAGGCGCAGGATGTCATGCGGGCTGGGCTCGCCGTCGGAGATGATTTCGCCCTTCTCGACGCTTTCACCTTCGAACACACGAATCTGCACCCACTTGTGGACCAGAATTTCGGACTCTTCGCCATCGGCCTGGACAATCTTGATGCGCTGCTTGCCCTTGGTAGAGGCACCGAACTTGATCGTGCCAGTGGCCTCGGCGAGCACCGCAGGCTCTTTAGGCTTACGTGCCTCAAACAGATCGGCCACACGCGGCAGACCACCGGTGATGTCACGAGTCTTGGACGATTCCTGCGGGATACGTGCAACCACGTCACCCACTTTGCATTCTGCTTCGTCTTCAACCGTCACCACGGCCTTGGGCGGCAAGTTGTAGGACGCCGGGATATCGGTTCCGGGGAAGTTGAGCTGCTTGCCGTCTGCATCCACGAGCATCAACAAGGGGCGCAGGTCTTTACCAGCGCTACCGCGCGACTTGGGCTCGGTAACCACCAGGTTGCTGACACCAGTAATGACGTCCACTTCCTTCTGAACCGTAACGCCTTCTTCGAAGTCCTGGAACTTCACCCAGCCCGTGAGCTCGGTGACGATCGGGTGCATATGCGGATCCCACTTGGCCAGACGCTGACCCGCTGCCACGGCATCGCCGTCCTTGACCAGGATGGTGGCGCCGTAGGGAATCTTGTAGCGCTCACGCTCGCGGCCATCGGCAGCAACCACACCGATTTCGCCAGAACGCGACACTGCCACCAGCAAGCCTTCCTTGTTCTCAACCGTCTTCAGGTTGTGAACACGTGCGCTACCGGCGGCACGTGCATCCACACCATCGTTGGACGCCGCACGAGACGCGGCACCACCGACGTGGAAGGTACGCATGGTGAGCTGGGTACCCGGCTCACCGATGGACTGCGCAGCGATAACGCCAACCGACTCACCAATGTTGACGCGATGGCCACGAGCCAGGTCGCGGCCGTAGCAATCGGCGCAGATGCCGAAGGGCAGTTCGCAGGTGATGGGGGAGCGCACCCAGACTTCATCCACGGAATTCTTCTCGAGGATGTCGGCGCCCGCTTCATCGATGATGGTACCGGCGGCAATGATCTGCTCTTCAGTGCCCGGCTTGTAGACGTCACGCAGCGTCACGCGACCGAGCACACGGTCACGCAGCGGCTCGAGGATGTCGCCACCCTCCACGATCGGCATGATCAGCAGGCCCTGCTCGGTACCGCAATCCTGCGCGGTCACCACCACGTCCTGCGCCACGTCGACGAGGCGACGGGTCAGGTATCCGGAGTTTGCCGTCTTGAGCGCCGTATCAGCCAGACCCTTACGTGCACCATGGGTCGAGATGAAGTACTGCAATACGTTGAGGCCTTCACGGAAGTTCGCGGTGATTGGGGTCTCGATGATGGAGCCATCAGGCTTGGCCATCAGGCCGCGCATACCGGCGAGCTGACGAATCTGGGCTTGCGAACCACGGGCGCCGGAGTCGGCCATCATGAAGACCGAGTTAAAGCTGTTCTGCTCGATCTCTTCACCCTGCAGGGTGGTGACCTTCTCCTTGCCGATGCCCTTCATCATGGCCTTGGCAACGTCGTCATTGGCACGCGACCAGTGATCGACCACACGGTTGTAGCGTTCCTGCTGGGTGGTCAGACCTTCGGTGTACTCGCGCGCAACTTCCTTCACCTTGCTTTCGGCTGCGGCGAGGATGCTGGCTTTTTCTTCCGGAATGACGATGTCATCAAGGCAGAAGCTGATGCCCGACTTGGTGGACATGCGGAAGCCGGCGTACATGATCTGGTCAGCAAAGACGACCGTGTCCTTGGTGCCGCAGTTGCGGTACACGTGGTTCAGAACCTTGGACACTTCCTTCTTGGTGAGCGTCTTGTTGATGACCGAGAAAGGAATCTGCTTGGGCAGAATCTCGGACATCAGCGCGCGACCGGTGGTGGTGTCCACCACGTGCGTGATCGGCTCGCCATTGTCTTCGGTGACGTCATTCAGACGCACCTTGATCTTGGCCTGCAGATCGAGCGCACCAGATTCATAGGCGCGATGCACTTCGGAGACGTCCGCCAGCACCATGCCTTCGCCCTTGGCCGCGATGCGTTCACGGGTCATCCAGTACAAACCAAGCACCACGTCCTGTGAGGGCACGATGATCGGATCGCCGGAGGCTGGCGACAGAATGTTGTTGGTGGCCATCATCAGCACACGCGCTTCGAGCTGCGCTTCGAGCGACAGCGGCACGTGAACAGCCATCTGGTCACCGTCGAAGTCAGCGTTGAACGCGGTGCAGACCAGCGGATGCAAGTTTATGGCCTTGCCTTCGATCAGCAGCGGCTCAAAGGCCTGGATGCCGAGGCGGTGCAGAGTGGGGGCGCGGTTGAGCAGCACCGGATGTTCCTTGATGCACTCTTCCAGGCAATCCCAGACCACGGCCTCTTCACGTTCCACCATCTTCTTGGCGGCCTTGATCGTGGTGGCGTGGCCCTTGCGCTGCAGCAGCGAGAACACGAAAGGCTTGAACAGTTCCAGCGCCATCTTCTTGGGCAGACCGCACTGGTGCAGCTTGAGCGTCGGGCCAACCACGATGACCGAACGGCCGGAGTAGTCGACGCGCTTGCCCAGAAGGTTCTGGCGGAAGCGACCCTGCTTGCCCTTGATCATGTCGGCGAGCGACTTGAGCGGACGCTTGTTGGTGCCCGTGATGGCACGGCCGCGGCGGCCGTTATCGATCAGCGCATCAACGGACTCCTGCAGCATGCGCTTTTCGTTGCGCACGATGATGTCCGGCGCGGTCAGTTCCAGCAGTCGCTTGAGGCGATTGTTGCGGTTGATGACGCGGCGGTACAGATCGTTCAGATCTGAGGTAGCGAAGCGACCACCATCGAGCGGCACCAACGGACGCAGATCCGGCGGCAGCACCGGCAACACCGTCATCACCATCCACTCGGGACGGTTGGCGGAGTTGATGAAGTATTCAATCAGCTTGAGACGCTTGCCGAGCTTCTTGATCTTGGTCTCAGAGTTGGTTGCTGCCAGCTCTTCGCGCAGCTTGACGGCTTCGCGCTGCAGATCGATGTCCTTGAGCAGGTCGTGAACCGCTTCGGCACCCATGCGAGCGTCAAAGTCATCACCGTACTTCTCGACCGCAT